>ENA-UOUJ01000269-UOUJ01000269.1-activated-sludge-metagenome-genome-assembly--contig:-NODE-269-length-40671-cov-5.610301_pt1 | contig 40671 bp, 44 predicted proteins | sample MGYA00249839_ERZ747224 | MGnify/ENA primary metagenome ERZ747224 (study PRJEB28782, sample SAMN03220277) | activated sludge metagenome | biome: wastewater; feature: sewage sludge; material... | reverse complement strand
AGGTTGTGGGTTTTCATCATTTTTATATTTCCGGCGCATTTCGTCCAGTTCTTCGGGAGTGTCAAATGCGTAGTAGGCATGCCCTTCGGCAATCAACTCTTCGGCATAAAGTCTGTATTTTTCTTTTCTTTCACTTTGCCTGTAAGGGCCATAAGGGCCTTCATTTCTCACGCTTTCATCAGGATTTAGCCCACACCATTTAAGGCAATCAAAAATATATTCTTCGGCACCCGGCACAAAACGGGTTTGGTCGGTATCCTCTATTCGCAATATAAAATCGCCACCGTGTTTTTTGGCATATAAATAATTATATAACACTGTTCTTACACCACCCAAGTGCAAACCTCCCGTTGGTGAAGGCGCAAAACGTACTCTGACTCTTTTTTCGGTATTCATGATGCAAATTTACAAATTGCAGACCTCCAAAGCAATTTTGAATCCGGAAGGTTGGAAATTATTATTGAGATTAAAATGCTTTAATTGAGTTCAAACTGTTGATAATCAGTGTTTAGGAGGCTATATGGTAGTACCTAAATAAAAATCTGGTATATTTGCGCCCAAAACTTAAAAACATGAAGAAATTATTTTTTTTAGTGTCGTTATTTACTTCGGTAGTGGTATTTGCACAGGACAATACTGTAAAGGAGTTGAAACAATCTGCTTCGCGTACCATTGCTAAGGATGCTTCTGATACCACTAAAAAGTTATGGAAAAAGGGAGGGTTTTTTAATATTAATGCGGCACAAGGTTCTTTAAACAACTGGGCTGCGGGGGGCGATAAGTTTTCATTGGCAGTGAATTCAAATCTTGGAATGTATGCTTTTTATAAAAAGGACAAACATTCCTGGGACAATACTTTAGATTTTAATTTAGGCTATCTGCAAACAACTTCTTTGAGCGGCAGAAAGAATGATGACCGAATTGACTTTTTGTCAAAATACGGATATGATATTGCTCCTAAGTGGAATGTGGGCGCATTGGTGAATTTAAGGTCTCAGCTTTTTGATGGCTACACCTACGATGGAAGTAAAAAAACATTTTCTTCTACTTTTTTATCACCTGCGTATGTCTTGGTAAGCCCCGGTATCGAATATAAATCCGGCAAAGGCTTTTCTGCATTTCTTTCTCCGGCCACAGTAAGATGGACAATTGTAGCTAATAAATACCTTTCGGACAGAGGCGCATATTCTGTTGACTCGGGCAAGCATGTTAAGACAGAATTAGGCGCTTTTGCCACAATTAATTACTTCAAAGAATTTAATAAAAATATTTCTTTCAAGAGTAGAATGGATTTATTCTCCAATTATCTTCACAATCCGCAGAATGTGGACTTGTATTTTACCAATATGCTCAGTATGAGGTTGAGCAAAGCCCTGGCGCTTACTTACAATGTGGATATGATATATGATGATGACGTAAGAATGTTCGGCGCTTCAGGAAAATCGGCAGGCCTGCAGGTAAAGTCTATGTTGGGCGTGGGGCTGATGGTGAAATTTTAATTATTGATTCATTAACCTAAAAAAGAATTTTTTGGGACAAAAAAAATTAATTCGTTTTGCAGAATTAAACACTTTTTCAAATGTGCTCCAGTTGCCTGAAAATATAGCAGGCCACTGGAAGCGTCATTTTAAAAATGAAAACCGGCTGACTCTCGAACTGGCTTGCGGAAAAGGAGAATACACGCTCGGTCTTGCCCGGCTTTACCCACAAAAGAATTTTATTGGCATAGACATAAAAGGCAATCGTATATGGGTTGGCGCCAAAAAGGCGATACAGGAAGAACTGAATAATGTGGCCTTTTTGAGAACCCAGATTGAGCAATTGCAGAAATATTTTGCACCGGGTGAAGTAGATGAAATCTGGATTACCTTTCCCGATCCGCAACTCAGGTTTTCAAAAGCAAAAAAAAGATTGACTCATCCTCGTTTTTTAAGATTATATCAGCAGATTTTAAAACCGGGTGGAAAAATTCATTTAAAAACCGACAGTCCTGATTTGTATCGGTTCACCAAAGAAGTGCTATCCATGTATCAATGCAATATTATTTCAGATATTGATGATGTATATAGCCAGACTGTTGTAAGCCAGGAACTCTCCATAAAAACCCATTACGAAGCGATCGATATTGCCCAAAGCAGCAGAATTCATTATTTATGTTTTACTTTGCCTGAACAATTTGCCGGTGTTGAAATGGATTTAAAGTTAAAAGAAGCTATCAGGTATGAACTGGAAAGATGATGATTTGAGCTATACAAATGAAGGTGGAAATACAGCCCTGACCAGAGAGTATCTGCTATCGCGCGGTTACTGCTGCGGAAACGGTTGTCTGAATTGCCCTTATGATTATAAAAATGTTCCGGAACCCAAAAAGACGCAACTCTTAAATGAAAGAAAAAAAAGAGAAGAAAAGCAAGGATAAAACCGGTTTGATTTCTGTTAAACCTTCCGGATTAAAGGACGGGGATTTTTTTCATCAGGTATATGATATTGTAAGAAAAATACCAAAAGGAAGGGTTACTTCCTTTGGAGCTATTGCCAAATGCATCGGCACCGGAAAATCGGCGAGAATGGTAGGTTGGGCAATGAATGTAAGCCATCTGGAAAGGCCAAAAGTACCGGCACACAGAGTAGTGAACAGTATGGGATTACTTACAGGGAAATTTTATTTTGAAACGCCTACAAAAATGGAAGAACTGCTGGCTAAAGAAGGTACAAAAGTAGTGAATGATAAGGTGGTTGATTTCAAAAATAAATTTTGGAATCCTGCTACAGAGTTGTCAATTTAATGTATTAAAAGTGATTATAAAAAAGCATAAGGTACAATCAATTCGCTTCAGGAAATGGAGCCGGAAGTCTTATGCTCTTTTCAAGAGTGTGAGCAAACATGTTACTATCGGAAAAATTAAAAACGTTATTGCTGACAGACTTTTAAACAAGCAAAACAATCTGTTTTCACTTTCTGCATATATTTTTGATATAGCACGAAAGGAAGAAAATGACGACATTTTTAAAAATGAAGCTATTCAAAGTCAGATATTGGGTTTTCAAAATAATAACACCCATGCTGATTTTGCCTTTTATAATATTAAGAGTATTTTTTTGAAGCTGAAAACATTTGTGATTTTCGGCTTTTTTATTTTTATAATTTGAATAAATCAACTAATTGTATGAAAATAAAGAAAATTGAAATAGTAATATTGGTTAGTTTAATGTTTATTAATATTTCGGTATATGCACAAACAGAGCAGATATTAGACCCTGTTACCATTACTTCCTCCATGGCCGAAAAGAGAAGTTCCGAAACGGGCAGAAATATTACAATCATCAAAGGGGAGTATTTTACAAAACTACCCGTCAATTCGGTAGATGAGTTACTCAAGTTTATTCCGGGTATTGAAATTCAAAGTCGTGGCCCACAAGGCTCCCAAAGCGACATTACCATTCGTGGCGGCACTTTTCAGCAGGTTTTGGTCATCCTTGACGGTTTGCGTTTGAATGACCCTAATACCGGCCATTTTTCTGCCTATATTCCAATTAGCCCTGCTGAAATTGATCGGATCGAAATTTTGAAAGGCGCTTCTTCTGCAATATATGGATCCGATGCGGTGGGAGGGGTGATTAATATCATTACCAAAGTTTTTAATAGTCGCACTCAGGCAGAAAGTCGCAAACTGAATGTGCAAATTGCTGCCGGAGAGTACGGATTGTTTAATGTAAATGCCGGAGGTTATTTGGAGACAGGCAGAATAAACCTGAGCGCAGGCGTTATTTCCAATAATGCCAAAGGAGTAATGCAAAGAGGCGCAAGAGGATTTTTTCACAATACCACTGCTTCAGCAGGTGTCAGGTTTAAAATAAATCCATACTGGAACTTGGCTATAAGGAGCGCTTTTGACAGCAGGGATTTTGCAGCACAAAATTTTTATACTACATTTTTGAGTGATACAGCAAGTGAAAAAGTAAACTCATGGTGGCATCAGGCAAGGCTTGGTTTTGAAAAAAATAATTCAAAAATCACGCTGGATGCCGGATACAAAGAGTTGAATGATGAATATGCTTTTAATGAGGCATCTGCACCCAATCAAAGTACTTCATCATTGTTTCAGGCATTATTTACTTTTCAGCAATCAATGTCGGAACAAGTATCCATTGTAACCGGGTTCAATTTTCAAAAAAAATCAATTGCTTCTAATGATAGAGGAAATCACAATATCAATACGGCAGCGCCTTTTGTAAGTCTGATTCAAAAGGTTGGTAATCATATTTCACTTCAGCCTTCTTTAAGGCTTGAGATTATCGGCAACAATAAGGCCGAACTGATTCCTCAACTGAATGCATCACTGAAGGTAAAGGGTGTGCAACTGAGGGCCAGTGGCGGCAAATCTATTCGTGATGCAGACTTTACGGAACGGTTTAACAATTTTAATAAACAATCCGTAAAAAGCGGACGCATTGGCTTTCAGGGTTTGACGGCAGAGCAGTCGTGGACTTATGAAGGCGGCTTTGATTGGTTTAGTACAAATGGCATAAAACTATCGGGAACTTTTTTTCAACGGTTTCATACCCGGCTGATCGACTGGGTAAATACTCCTTATGCAGAAATGCCCAGAAAAGATAACTTGGTAAAAGGCGGTATTTTTGCGCTTGCAAAAAATATAGCCGAAGTGAATACAACCGGTGTGGAAGCAGATATGCAAATGATAAAAAAAATCAATAAGCAACAATCTGTTATTTTTAATAGTGGATTGATTTGGCTGCACAGTAAAAGCAGCGAAGATCAACCTTCCTTCTATATCAGCTCTCATGCCCGATTTTTGGCAAACCTGATGACAATATATAATTTTGGACCGGCCGGCATAAGCATAACCGCTGTTTATAAAAATCGCCAGCCTCAGAAATCAGACCCGATAAACGCTTATGTAAGCAAAGATTATTTTTTGATAAATCTGAAAGGAAGTTACCAGGTTTTGCAGAAAAAAGTAACGACTTTTGTTCAGGTAGATAACGCTTTTGACAAGGTGTATAGCGATTTATTGGGCGCTCCCATGCCGGGCAGATGGTTTTCGGGAGGCATTGCTGTTAACCTAAATTAAAAAAAACCGGCAATTGAACTTGCCGGTCATTGTTACAATTGATAGTCTTAGTATCTTTTCTTTTTATAATTTCCGTTACTGTTCCCGTTCCCGTTTCTGTCGTTCCGGCGGTTGGTATTACTTTTTTGAAATTTATTGCGTTTGGGCATATTACTTCTTTCAATAGGGCGAAATGCTTTTACTGATGGTGTATTGGTAAAGGCCAATTGTCCGTTTGTAATTTCGTTCAATTCGCTTTGAATAGCATCATCCTGAACGATTTCTTTATGCCAGTTACTATATGCCAGCTTCATGTAATAAGCAATGGTATTAGCCATCGCGTCTCTTTTTTCGGGGTCTTGCTCTTTCAACGCTATATTAATAAGGTCTTCAAGGTTTTTACCAAGATGGGCATGCTTTGAAGTGCGTTTGGGGTAAGGTATTGGTTCGGGTTTTGTTTTAAGGCTTTCTCTGGTTGGGATGGGGTATGGCGATTCCACTTCCAGCTTGAAGTCAGAAATTAAAAATAAATGATCCCATAGTTTATGCCTGAAATCCTCCACGTTCTTCAGATGTGGATTTAGGAAACCCATCAGCTCAATAACTGCATAAGCATTTTTTTGTCTTTTTTCGGGGTCTTCAATTGCCTGTATGTATTCAATCATTTTTTGCACATGTCGCCCATATTCACGCATGGCTAATTTGTTTCGTGTAGTATTATATTCCATAAAAACTTTAGGTAACCTTAAATTGTATTACGCTATAAAAAATTAGTGCTTTATATTTTTGCAGCTATTCTGCAAAGATATGAGGAAAACTTAATTTCCGAAAAAAGATTTTTTTCCAAAACTTAGCCTGATTGTGCTGATTTGCACCGTTGGAAGGCGTTCAAGCATTTTGCAATTTATACTTTATGCCTGAACTTGCGGTAGATGATACAAGAAAGCCGTGTCGGTATTATTGTGCACTATCATTAATTTTGCTGGTTATGGTAATCGGGATTTGTGCAAACGAGTATTTTTCGACCTCGGTAGAAGGGGAAATTAATCGAATGATTATTGACGAATTAAAATCAATATCGCCCGAAATGGAATTTTATTTTTTTGCCGATAAAGTTTTTGCCCCAAAATTTTCTAAAGTCGGGCATACTCATTTTTCAGCAGTGAAACAAGGCGAAAAAAGAAGTTGGAGGCGCAAATGGTTTCAAACCGTTTATTTACCAAAAGCCATTAAAAAGAACGGCATTGAGGTAATGATCTATTTGCGCCCCGATGAGGTTAGTCGTCAGGCAATTCCCCAGTTTTTGGCGCTAAGTGATGCAGCATTACTATCATTATGGGATACTAAAAGAATGAATTTGCTAAAAGCGTTCATTGTTACTTCTTCTTACCTCAAAGCAGCATTGGCGCAACTCAATCTGATACCCGACAAAAATGTTATCCTTGTAGAAGGTATAAAGGGTATTGAGTTTGATGCCCCTTCTTTCGATGATAAATATGCAACCAAAGAAGCCTATACCGGAGGGAAGCCCTTTTTTGCCTGTACCGATTTTGATGTCGATGCAGAAAAGTTTGTACTGCTACTCAAATCCTTTTCACTTTTTAAGCAAAGGCAACAGAGTAATTGGTACTTAGTAATGATGCTGCGCAACAAAAAAAAACAAAATGAGCTGAATGACCTGCTGTCTAATTACAAATACCGAACAGATGTAAAGCTGATGAGCAATCTGCATCCTACAGAATTCCACCTGATATTGGCTTCGGCTTATTGTGTGATTAGCGTTTCGGATGCAGAAATGTTTCCGGTTTCGGTATTCGAGTCTTTTTTTCATCAGGTTCCTGCTATTGCCTTAAACACTAAAACTAATAGTGAATATGCTGATGTATTGAAATTGGTAGAACAAAAAAAACCAGCCCCCTTTGCCGAAGAAATGATGTTTTTTTATAAAGATGAAGCGCTTAGGGAGGATTTGGCCACCAAAGGGAATGATTTTTTAACAAAATTTGATTTTGAAAAGCAGGTTAGCGAACTGAAAACAATGCTTTTGCAGACTAAGCAGCGATAATGTACCTTTGCGGTTTTATATAAATTTAAATAATGACAAACTCGACAATTACTATTGAAGTGGAACTGGATGAAAACCGTTTCCCTGAAAATATAGGCTGGAATGCAACCGGTAGCACTATTGAGAACAGGCAAAATGCAAAAGCGATGATCCTTTCCTTTTGGGATGGGGCTGAAAAGGCAGCGCTGAGAATTGATTTATGGACTCAAAAGATGATGGTGGACGAAATGGCAGATTTCTTTTACCAAACGCTGATGACAATGGCCGACTCCTTCGGGCGGGCAACCAAATACACTGATCAAGCTGAAGACATGAAAAATTTTGCAAAAGATTTCTATCATAAATTTCAGGCTAAACAGTTGGAAACCAATAAAGCGCAATAAAATATTTAAAAAGTAATTTTTTAAAAACAATGGTATATGTCTTTAGAACAAACTATAAATAATGATTTAAAAACTGCAATGCTGGCAAAGGATGAAGTAGCATTGCGTAGCCTTCGTGCCATCAAGGCAGCTATTTTAATTGTCAAAACGGCGGAGGGGGCAAAAGCAGCTATGAGCGCCGAAGAAGAAATAAAATTAGTACAAAAGCTGGTAAAGCAAAGAAAAGATTCTTTGGAAATTTATGAAAAACAAAACAGACCTGATCTGGCACAGAAGGAAAAAGAGGAAATTGCAGTGATTGAAAAGTATATGCCTGAACAACTTTCGGAGGCTGAACTGAGAGAAATTCTTTCTAAAATTATTGCTGAAACCGGAGCTTCCTCACCGGCTGAAATGGGTAAAGTGATGGGTGTAGCCACTAAGCAGCTGGCAGGTAAGGCAGATGGAAAGGCTATTTCGGCTATCGTAAAAGAATTATTGGCAAAATAGAAGATGCTGATTGATATCATTTTTTTAATATTGTTGGCTATGGCAGCCTTCAGGGGCTACCGGCAAGGACTAATAGTGGGTGTTTTATCCTATCTCGCATTCATCATTGGCCTGGCTGCTGCTATTAAATTATCAGCTTTGGTTGCCGCAAAGATGACTACTCAGGTAAATGTTTCAGACAGATGGATGCCTTTTCTGGCCTTTTCGTTGGTATTTGTGTTTGTGGTGATGCTGGTAAAATGGGTGGCACGGCTTGCCCAATCTGCTTTTGAGAGTATTAAACTGGGTTGGCTAAACCGGATAGGCGGTGTTTTTCTTTTTTCGTTGATTTACATTTCGGGTTATGCCATATTTTTATTTTACATAAGCAGGTTAAAAATACTTCCCGAATCAATAAATGGTTCTGCCAGCTATGGTTTTATTAAGGTTTTTGGAAGCTATGCGATTGATACAGTTGGCAGTATTGTACCTGTTTTCAAAAATATGTTTGCCGAGCTGGAACATTTTTTTGAGGGCTTTGCTCAAAAAAATAATTGATTTTTCAGAAAACTATATTACTTTTAAGTATTACAGTATCAAAGAGTTATCGGTAAAGAGAGTAATTTTGTCATTTTTAATTATAGTTGGTATTTCTTTTATTAATATATTAGCAGCTATATTATCTATTAAGTATGGAATACGAAATAAAACAGCACGATAAATTTAAGTTTGTTGAGGAAGGAGAGGGAGAGCCATTAGTGCTGTTGCATGGGCTATTTGGCGCTTTGAGTAATTTTTCGGCATTAATTGACTTTTTTAAACAATACAATAAGGTGGTGGTGCCTTTGCTCCCTTTGCTGGAAATGGATATTATTCATACCAGTGTGAGCGGCCTGGCTAAGTATGTTCATAAGTTTATTGAACAGAGAGATTACAAGAATATTCACCTTTTGGGCAACTCGCTGGGTGGTCATGTGGGGCTTGTTTATTTGCTTAGAAATGAATCGCCCAGAATAAAATCAGTTATTTTAACAGGGAGTTCAGGTCTCTTTGAAAATGCGATGGGCGACAGCTATCCCAAAAGAGGTGATAAGGAGTACATCAGAAAAAAAACGGCTTATACTTTTTATGACCCTGCTATGGCAACCGATGAATTAGTGGATGAGGTTTTTTCCATTACTAACAACAGGCTTAAAGCCATTCGGATAATTGCTTTGGCCAAAAGCGCTATCAGAAATAATCTGGGTGAAGAACTGAATAAAATTAAAATCCCTGCGCTTTTGATTTGGGGCAAAAATGATAATGTAACGCCGCCTTTTGTTGCCGAAGAATTTCATAAATTATTACCAAACAGCGAACTTCATTTTATTGACAAATGTGGTCATGCGCCTATGATGGAAGTTCCTGTTGAATTTAATAAAATTTTGTTTAAATTTCTTGAAAAGCAATCTGCTATTGCAACACAAGGTTAATAAGCGCTGTCTTGGAATAAAGAACTGTCATGCTAATTAAAAATCTACGCTTAGAGGCAATCCCCAATCTGGAAATTACAGATCGGATATCGCGTGCTCTGGAGTTGATGCATGATTTGCACATCAGGCATGTTGCTATTACACGGGGGAACGAGTTTGTAGGCCTGTGCAGCGAAGATGTCTTAATGGAATTGGATGAAAATCTCACCTTTGAGGAAATTGAATCTTCATTGCTCAGGGTTTCGGTAAAGGATGATGATCATTTTCTGAATGCAGTTTCGTTGGCTGCCAATTACCATCTTACCATAATCCCTGTTACAGATGATGCGCACCATCTGGTAGCTACTATTGAGTCTAATCAGTTATTAAAAAGCATATCCGATTTTTTGCATCTGAAAGAACCGGCCGGTATGGTAGTGTTGGAAGTAGATTCTCAACAATACTCTTTTTCCGAAATCAGCAAAATTGTGGAGGCAAATGATGCGCAAATAACCCAGCTCAATACAACAAAGAATAATAACGAAGGTACAATGGAAGTGACGGTTTGTGTAAACAAACTCGAAATTTCGGATATTGTTGCTACTTTTCAAAGGTATGATTATATTGTAAAATATTATTTTGGGGAGGAATTATATACAAATGAGTTAAAAGATAATTACGAAAACCTGATGAATTATCTAAACATTTAGCTTTGCTGTCTTCTGTATCCGTCTTATGTAAACTATTAGTCTGGCAAATGCTGAAAGTGCAGTATTATATATTAGTGGTTATATTGCTTGTTTTGGCAGGTTATAAAAGTTATGCTCAGGAGGCAACCCATATTATTTCTTCCACACCGGTTAGTATTGCAGCGCCATCCGTTGATTCATTTTTATTGGCAAATCATTTGGATGATGTTGCTGACAGTAGTTTTGTAATACGTAAAATAATTATAGAAGGAAACAAAACTACACGCAGGATCATCATGCTCAGGGAACTGGCTTTTCATGAAGGCGATACCATAAAAAGAAGTGCAGTGCCTGATTTATTTAGGGATGGAAGAAACCTGCTGATGAATACGCAACTTTTTCATAATGTAAATATTTCAGTGATAGGTCTTGAGGCTCCTTATGTAGATATTCAGATAGTTGTAAAAGAAAGGTGGTACATTCTGCCATTTGTTTATTTTAAACCGGTTGACCGAAACCTTAGCCAATGGTTATTTGAAGAAAAAGCTAGTTTTTCGAGGGTTGATTATGGTGCCAAACTATTGTGGTCTAACTTTACCGGCAACAATGATAAACTCAATTTTTATTTTGTTACCGGCTATACCAAACAGCTAATGGTCAATTATCGGAGACCATATATTGATAAGGATTTAAAATGGGGAATGAACCTTGACTTTGCGATAGGGAAAAACAGGGAGATTAATTTTAATACGATTGATGACAAGCAGGCGTTTTTTAAGGATACTGCAAGTTATATAAAAGATTTTTCAAGGACAAATATTGAGTTTACTTACCGCAAAGCATTTTATACAAGTCATACGTTTGGCGTAAGTTATAATACACTAAATGTAAAAGACACAATACTAAAATTGAATCCGAATTTTTTCAGTAATGGGAAAACTTCTGTAAGGTATCCTTCCATTTACTATAAGCTGGCTTTTGTAAATCTGGATTACATACCTTACCCGAAGCAAGGCTATGCCGGAGAACTATTTTTTATCAAGCAGGGGTTTGACAAAAACATGAATTTGTGGCAATTAATTGCCAAAGGGATGGGGTCATGGCCTATTGGTAAGTCTTCCTTCTGGAATGTGAAAGCGTTGGGAACTGTGAAGTTGCCATTTAAACAACCCTATTTCAATACACAGGTTCTTGGGTATGGTGATTTATTCTTGAAAGGCTATGAATATTATGTGATTGACGGTGTTGCCGGCGGATTGATTAGCACTAGTGCAACACAACAACTAACAAATTTCAGTTTTCATATTCCTTATACCGAGTGGCTGACCCCCAGGCAAATACCTTTGAAAATCTATGGGAAAGTATTTGGAAATATGGGTTATGTATATCGCCATCCCGACAGAGGTGCAAATACACTTCCCAATAAAATGCTTTTTGGCGGCGGCGTTGGCTTGGATTTGTTTACAAGTTATGATTTAATTATCAGTTTGGAGTTTTCTTTCAATCAATTAGGCCAAAACGGATTATATTTACACAAAAAAGGGCTATTCTGATTGTATTTAAAAAAAGAAATTTAGAATGAAATTAGCTGTTTACAGCAGAGGCGTTGATGCAGACCAATATGGTAGTATTAAAACTTTTTTTGAAGAGCTGGAATACTATGAACTGGACTATGTCATCTTTCAACCTTTTTTTGAAGAAATAAAAGATCTGCTAAACCTGAATCCCCAAACACCGGTTTTTAATTCTTATGAAGATCTGGATAAAGATGTAGAGTTTATAATCGGGCTGGGTGGCGATGGTACTCTGTTAGATACTGTAACCCTGATTCGTGAGAAACCTATTTCCATCATGGGTATTAATTTTGGCCGACTTGGTTTTTTGTCCAGTATCGGTCAGGATAACCTGAAATATGCCATCAAAGCTTTGGTGTCGCGTACTTATGTGAGTGAGTCGCGCGCTCTTATTCATTTAGATGCCGATTTGCCGTTATTTGGAGATGTGCCTTTTGGTCTTAACGAATTTGCCATTCATAAGAGGGATATTGCTTCAATGCTTAAAATACATACCTATATTAATGGAGAATTTTTAAACACATATTGGGCCGACGGATTAATTGTATCCACCCCAACCGGCTCTACCGGTTACTCTCTCAGTTGTGGCGGACCGATTGTTTTTCCTGATTCGCAGAACTTTATTATCACACCGGTAGCGCCTCACCACCTCAACATGAGATCACTGGTTGTTAACGACAACAGTATTATTTCGTTTGAAATAGAAAGTAGAACCGATGATATTATTTGCGCCCTCGACTCTCGTAAGGAAATCGTTTCAAAAAATATTTCTTTGGCGGTGCGAAAAGAAAAATTCAACATCAACCTGCTACGCCTTAGCGAAACCAACTTTCTGCATACCATTCAAACCAAACTGATTTGGGGGCTTGACAGAAGAAATCCTTAATTTATGGGTTCATAAAATAATTTCTTAGCTTCTTCATCCTTGTATTTTTCAATCAGGTCAAGTAATTGTTGTTTGAGTTTTTTTGTTACTTTCTTCATTTTCTTACTGCCATAGATATTGTTCAACTCGTGTGGGTCTTTCTTCATGTCAAATAATTCCCAGCTTTCTACCCGTTTGTAAAATCGGATAAGTTTGTATCGCTCGGTTTTAATGCCAAAATGAGGCGATACCGAATGTTCGCCATTTTCGTAATAGTGGTAATACAATTCCTTTTTGGGAGTATATTTTTCGTGTTTCAGTAAAGGTAAAAAAGACTGTCCCTGATAATCCTGCGGGATGGTAGCATTAGCTGCCTGCAGCAGGGTAGGCGCAATATCTACATTCATAATAAAGTCATTCACTTTAGTGCCGGGTTTAATGACACCCGGATAACGCATCACCATTGGTGTTCTGAAAGATTCTTCATACATAAATCGTTTGTCGAACCAACCATGCTCACCCATATAAAAACCCTGGTCTGACATATAAATTACTATGGTATTGTTTGATAAATTGTTTTTATCCAAATAGGTTACAATACGGTCAATATTTCTGTCGAGAGAAGCTGCTGTGGCAAGATAATCTCTCATGTATCGCTGATATTTCCATTCCGTCAATGCATTGCCGCTTAGGTTTTTGGCTATCAGGTCTTTATGAATATTGTTGTAAAAATTCATAAATGTCTTTTTTTGTTCAGGATTCATTCTTTTGATAGCGCCTATTTTATCGGCTTCCTGCATGTTGTCAAACATCTTCAGGTCGTAGCCCATCAACATGGTTTTGGCAATACTCATATCCTGTACTTTTGCTGCTTTGCGGGTTTTGTAATCATCATAGAATGTAGAGGGCAATGGAAAGGTCTTGTTTTCAAACGTTCCCAAATCAGGCAAATCGGGCATCCAGATTCTGTGCGTAGCCTTGTGGCCAATAATGAGGCAGAATGGTTTTTGTTTGTTGCGGTTGTCGAGCCATTGTTCCGAGAAATCTGAAATAATATTTGTTACATATCCTTCGTGGTGTGTACGCTTATTACCCGAACCAATGAAGTCGGGGTTGTAATAATGACCCTGATCGGGTAAGATATTGTAATAATCCAACCCTTGTGGAATGTTGTCGCCCAGATGCATTTTGCCAATCCAGGCGGTTTGATAGCCGGCTTTCTGTAGTTGTTTTACGAAAATATTTTGATTAAAATTAAAGTTGGAGTTTTCATTGTCTTTAAACCCATTCAGAGGGCTGTATTTCCCGCTTAGAAAAGTAGCACGGCTTGGTCCACAAATTGAATTCGTAACGTATGCATTTGTAAACAATGCACCTTCTTTGGCAAGCCGGTCAATACCGGGCGTTTGAGTCATTGTGCTTCCATAAGCGCTGATTGTTTGAAAAGCGTGGTCGTCAGAAATGATGACAACGATATTTGGAGAATTATTTTGCTGTCCAAAAACTTGAACCGAAATAATGATTATAAATAATAATAAAAACCTTTTCATGTGCTAAAAATAAAAAATAATCTTTAAAGCTTCAATCAAAAAGATCTAATTGAGCCGGCACAATATTAAAACTCTTTCGATGATACCTGCATAAACCGTTTTCAGCAATTGCTTTTCTGTGTGCCGCAGTGCCATATCCTTTGTTAGCGTTCCATTTATACTGTGGAAATTCTTCGTGCAGGCGTAGCATGTATTCATCTCTGTATGTTTTTGCCAAAATACTGGCGGCTGCAATGTTGGCATATATTCCATCGCCTTTAATGATACATTGGTGAGGTATTTTTTTGTATGGAATAAAGTAATTTCCGTCCACAGCAATAAACTTGGGTTTTGTTTTTAGCCCGTCCAAAGCTTTGTGCATTGCTTTTTGAGATGCTTTTAAAATATTGATGGCATCAATTTCTTCCACATCCACCATTGCCACATGATAAGCTTTTGCATGTTGCCGGATAAATTCTTTGAGTTCCAATCTGATTGAAGCCTTTATTTGTTTACTGTCATTAAGCAAAGGGTGATAAAAATCGGCAGGAAGAATAACGGCTGCAGCAAAAACCGGACCCGCATAGCATCCTCTGCCTGCTTCATCACAACCGGCTTCTATTATATCGTTTTGAAAACTGTTGAGTAACTTTATGGCAGGCTTCATTCTGTGGACTCATTTTTATTAACCAACAGGCTGAAGCATTTCTGTTTGATGGAGATAGTGATTTCTTTTTCGGTCTCTACAGGATCGCCATCAATGTGCATGGGAGCATTGCTTTTGTTTATGATTTTTATTTTATCTGTCTGAAAATAAATGCTTCCCTTTCGTTGATTGATTTTCTCAGGGGCTTTTAGTTTGGTCAGGCCCACTACCTGCAACATAGTGTTGTACACCATTCCTATTTTGGATTGTTCTGTAATAATCACTACATCCAAAAGACCATCAGTAAGTCGGGCCAAAGGTGCAATGGTGAAATGATTTCCGAACTGATTGGTATTTGCAATGCTGATAAAGTAAGCCTCAACGGTAAAGGTCTTTTCTTTTAATTCTATTTCAAAAGTATAAGTTTTGGCTTTAAAGAAATTTTTGAAAACCTTTCTGATATATGTTGCCAGCCCTCTTGTTTGTTGGTTTGCAAAATCGTGGGCTATTCGGGCATCAAAACCCAAACCACATAACATACATGCAAATCGCTGGTTAACAAAAAAGCCATCCACCCGCATGGTCTTATTGTCAAAAATAGTTTTAAGCGCTTTGGATGGAGATTTGGAAATACCTGCTCCAAATGCCAGCCCATTGCCCGATCCGGCCGGGATAATACCGATTTTAATGGGAAGATATAACAGGCTGTAAACTACCTGGCTGACAGTACCGTCGCCACCAACGACTACCACATCAGTAATCTTTTCTTCTTCAATAATGTCATGCAAAAAAGTGTAATCTCCATTGGCTACGGACGGATAAATTAAATAACGGATTCCCAGATTCTGAGTTTCTTTTTCAATAGTATTGCGTAAAGAATCCTTTGATCCTTTTCCTGAAATCGGATTTATGATATAAGCTATTTTTCTGCCTCGCTGCATGTCTGCAAGTTAGAAAAAGTATCAGATTATGCCAAAAGCCATATCTTCTTTATATCATTTTTTCAATAGAATTGAATTATCTATAAAGAAAGAAAAATTTCTTTCTTTATAGTGTATATTTTTGTGTCAATTTTTTTGAAAATAATTTCTTAAATTGCCCTATTGCTCATTTGTATATTATTATTCAATTTTGAAAATGAAATATATTTTAATTCGGATTCAGATTATCCTGATATTTATTGTTTTATTTGGTTCAGCCTATTCCCAAAAAAAGCCGAATATCATTTTTGTGCTAACAGATGATTTAGGTTATGCCGATATTGGGTGCTATGGCAACCCGGTTATCAAAACACCTTTTTTGGATAAAATGGCACGAAATGGGCTGATGGCAACTGATTATGTGGTTAGCAGCCCGTCCTGCACTCCATCCAGAGCATCTTTGCTTACAGGGCGTTATGCTTCGCGCTACAATTTACCTTATCCCATTGCTCCTGGTTCTGAGTTGGGGTTGCCAGATGAGGAAGTTACCATTGCCGAAATGCTTAAAGCTAACGGATATAATACCGGTATGGTTGGCAAATGGCACTTAGGCGATCAAAAAGATGTAAATAAGCCCAATGGGCAGGGGTTTAACTTTTTTTACGGAATTCTTTACAGCCACGATTACCGATATCCTTATGTTAAAACCGATACGGTATTGAAGATTTTCAGAAATAAAAATATTGAGATTGAAAGGCCGGCTGACTCAATGCTGACCAGATTATATACTAAAGAGGCGATTAATTTCATTGAAAGACAAAAGGCCGGGAAGCCCTTTTTTCTTTATCTGGCACAAAATATGCCACACCTGCCCGTATATTTTGGCGCTCAAAGAGCTGCATTGAAAGACAAAGCCGGAGGTCCGTTGGGTGCGGTAATAACCGAAATGGATGAAGGTATGACAGCAATCTGGAAAGTGCTGGAAAAGAAAGGAATGGCTGATAATACAATTTTTATTTTTTCGAGTGACAATGGTCCCTGGAGCGATTTTCCCAAAAGAATGGAGGGCGATGGAGTAACCATTCAATCACATGTGGGAAAGCCCGGAATTTTCAGAGGGTCTAAAGCATGGTCTTATGAAGGTGGCGCCAGAGTGCCATTTATTATTTACTGGAAAAACCGGATCGAACCTAATACTGTTTTATCAAGTGCAATTAGTAATCTGGATATATTGCCCACCATCGCAAAGTGGACTAATAGCGCTTTACCCGCAAACAGAGCGCTTGACGGACAAGACATCAGCAGCCTGTTGGAAGGGAAAGTGAAACCAGAGCAGTTTCAGCATCGCCCGATTTATATTGTAAATCGTGGAATAGTAGAAGCCGTTAAATACGGTAACTGGAAATATCGGGAGGTTACTGATTTTACACACCCCAGAACGGGAGAAAAATTGCCGCCTGCGATTGAATTATTTAATATGGATGCCGATCCAATGGAAAGCGTGAATTTGATTGATAAATATCCCGAAAAGGCAAAAGAGATGAAGAAACTATTTGATTCGTTTACGGGAGACAGGCCTTAAAGCGACGATATAAAAATCATTGTTGCGTTCTCTAATTATTTTTTTCTTTCAGAATATATCTCACCAACCCTTTGACTAATAAATATTGAGCACCGATGTAAGTAGTCATAATTACATATCCGCCAAACCTGAAAGGGTGATAAAACTTGTTGAGCGCAAGCACAGAATCTGACACAACAAACAGGATAGCGCCTGTAAGGATGTATCTGGCAGTTCTGTTGTCTTCCATATCGTAAAGCAAGGCGGCTATCAGCAACATAAAACTGATGACTATTCCATAAACCAGAACCGGTATTTTCATATCGCCAAGATGAGGAATCAATATGCTCATGATAAAACCATAATAAACCCCTACAGCTACTGCCCAGGGCCATCTTCCTGCGATGTTTTCATGGTTTTTTATTTTGTGAAAACATAAAATGTAAAATAGGTGTGCCATCAAAAACCCTGCTAATCCGAGAATGAAATAGATTTCGTTATTGTTGGCAAACATAAGCAATGTATCACCTATTATAGAAAACAGAAGTGCAGCTATTATTAAAAGCTTTAAAGAATCGGCAACGCTATTGGTGGCAGCAACGAAATACAACAAAAGAAAAGTTACGAGCAACGGTTTGCAAATCAGTTGTATTAAATCGTTTTGCAAAAACATACCGACAAAGTATATTATTATGTCTAATGCAAACAGGTTGAGAAAAAAGTTCTTATTCAAATGCAGGTAGTTTATTTATTCAGTGGGTTGTGCGGATGGTTCTACCCACGCATTATTTTCTTTCAGAAGATTAATCAGTTCGTCAACCGCTACAGCGCTGTCAATATTTCGTTTTACGACCTCTTTGCCTTTGTACAAAGTAATCTTTCCCGGTCCGCTGCCTACATATCCAAAATCGGCATCTGCCATTTCGCCCGGCCCGTTTACAATACATCCCATGATGGCTATTTTTACTCCTTTAAGATGGCTGGTTACGGAGCGTATTTTTTGAGTGGTTTCCTGCAATTCGAAAAGGGTACGCCCGCAGGAAGGGCAACTGATGTATTCGGTCTTTGAAATGCGGGTACGGGTTGCCTGCAAAATACTGAAGGCGGTATTGTTCAAAAACGCCTCTGCTCCGCCATTTGAATCGGCATACTGACGGCCGCTAAGGTGATTTTCTGCTTTTGCAAAATCACTGTATGCCTGTTTGCTCATACCCAACCAGATACCATCGCCAAATCCTTCTAAAAACAATGCCCCTGTTTCTGTTGCGAAATGAATCAGATGCTCGTCGGCGGTTTGCCAATTACTATTGGTAACAAATACAATCGGGTGGCTGATATTTTTTTCCTGTAATGCAATGCATATCCTTCTGACACTTTGCATAGCATTGGCATTATTGCTACTCAGGCACAGTACTATATTTTTCTTTTCGGAGAGCTGTTCAATTAATTCATGATCTTTACTTCCTTTGCTGTAGCAATCCACAGTCACAAAATTCAGAGAGGGGTGCACATTTTTTTCTGCAAGAAAATGTTTCAGGCAAATGACGGGAAAACAGTTTTCCAATTTATTTTCGGCCCACTGATTGTAGGGAGTAATTATTTGTAATCCTTTAGGTAGTGTAAAGGCTATTTTTTGATTATAAATAAAAATATAATCTGCTGCAGCATCACCAATCCGCCATTTACTAGTCATGAGATTGAATTTATACCCGACTGATAAGAGTGTTTTTGGGGTGATATGGTCAACTTTACTTAAATCTGCGATGACTATAGGAACATTACCTGTACCGATGTTTCCAATTTTTTCTGAAACTCTTTTCTGGTATTCATAAGGATTCCAAAAGGAAATTAAATTGGTTGGTAATTCAGGCGCTTCTTCCCCTTTATCTTCCGGTTGAGTATATCTTTTTACAATATCCCTGCAAACCGGGATTTCAAATTCGGGGTCTTCGGTAAGCGAAACTCTGATGGTGTCGCCAATTCCGTCTTCTAACAGCGTACCTATCCCTACAGCCGATTTGATACGGCCTTCTTCGCCATCTCCGGCTTCGGTTACGCCAAGGTGTAGCGGGTAAATTTCTCCAAATTCAGCATCCATCGTTTGAATGAGCAGCCGATAAGCCTGCACCATCACCTGGGGATTGCTGGATTTCATGCTCAACACTATCTGATGATAGTCTTCATTTCGGCAGATGCGCAGGAACTCCATAGCGCTTTCCACCATCCCCATCGGCGTGTCTCCATAGCGGCTCATAATCCTGTCGCTAAGGCTACCGTGATTGGTGCCAATACGCATAGCGGTGCCATGCTCTTTGCAAATTTTTATTAAGGGCGTAAACCGTTCCCTGATTCGCTCAATTTCTTCCAGATATTCCGTATCGGTATATTCTATCTGTTCAAATTTTTTCTTGTCCACATAGTTACCCGGGTTTACCCTTACTTTTTCTACGATGGTTGCTGCTACTTCTGCAGCATTGGGTGTAAAGTGGATATCTGCCACTAAGGGTACAAAATATCCCCTTTTGTGAAGTTCATTTTTAATATTGAGCAGGTTTTCTGCATCTTTTTTGGATGGCGCTGTAATCCGCACCATTTCGGCGCCGGCTTGTATGCAGCGAATGGTTTGCTCCACTGTGGCAATGGTATCCATCGTGTCGGTGGTGGTCATGGTTTGTACCCTGATGGGATGCCCATTGCCCAACAATAAATCGCCAATTCTTACTTCACGGGTTTTCAGTCTTTTATATGATGTTAATGATTCTGCAAAAAATTCCATACCACAAAGATAACAGAGTTTGAAGTTTAAGGTTTAAGAAGCAGCAAGATTCTACTTCCATTGAAGCTTTCCATCTGCCTGCATCAATAATTTTCCTTCTTCTACCAAAAAATTAATAGCAGTCCAGATATGTTCTTTTTTAATATGATTCAATTCTTTCAAAATGTGGATGGTGCTTAATGAGGAAGTAGAATTTGTTTTCATATAATTTATTATGGTTTCAAGTTCGGCAGCAGTCAGTTCACTCTTTTTTCTGCCAAGGCAATTATCGCAGATGCCGCAATCCGGCAGCTCGTCATCACCAAAATAGTTTCCAATAATCCTGCTTCGGCAGGTATTGGTATCTAAGCAATAAGAAATGATTTTTTTTACCCGATCTGTAAAAATCTGCTTTCGCTCGGCATACAGTTTATTGTCTATCCTGAGTAGTGATGTCTTGATTCTTGTACGATTCAGATAGATTTGAGGCATATCTTTTTGAGGCTGATAATCAATTATTCGGTCAAAATGCAATCGGGTAAGTTGTTCTTGAATAAGTGTTGTTTCTGTTTTTAATAGAAAAGCCAAATAAGATTCTGAAATGGATGCAGGGTAATCAAAAATTCCTTCATAAGCCCGAAGCAGGGTCTTTATTAATGGTTCCAGATGAGGACTGCCTTTTTCATAATCGTACAACTCATTTTTATAAGTGGTAAATCTTACAGTGGCAGGGAAAAAAACCTGCTCGTTAAAACTCAGCCAGCCATCTTGCTCCAATGCCTTCAATCCATAAATAGCTGACTGGATATTTAAGTTAAATTTTTTAATAAAATCCTTTAAATCAAAATCATAATACTCGCTCGGTTCTTCACCTTCGGGTATTTGCAGATAATTGACTACCGCCTGATAAATAGTTCTTACGGTTTCAATGTCGGGATATCGGACATCAGGTAGGTTTTTTAAAGTATCAATTTCCGGCTCGTCAAATAGTAATACAGCAAAGGCTCTTTTGCCGTCTCGCCCGGCCCGTCCTGCTTCCTGATAATAATTTTCAAGGCAGTCGGGCGCGTCTGCGTGAATAACGGTGCGCACATCCGGCTTGTCAATGCCCATTCCAAAGGCATTGGTGCAAACCATTACTCTGACCTTGTTTTGAATCCATGCTTGTTGTTTCTGGGTTCTCAGGTCTGAGGATAATCCGGCATTGTAGTAGTCTGCCGAAATGTTTTGCATTTGTAAAAGTTCGGCTATCTCTTTGGTGCGTTTTCGGGTTTTGCAATAAACGATGGATGAGCCCTGCACATTATTCAATATCTGAATGATTTTGTTAATGCGCGACTGAACGTTGAACACACTGTAAGAAAGGTTCGGCCTTTCAAATGACTGCCTGAAGATTTTGAAATTATTTTTATCAGTCGACAACTTTTCGCAGATATCCTGTTGCACTCTTTCGGTAGCCGAAGCGGTGAGCGCCATCACAGGAATTTCTGCCAACTCTTCTCTGATGTCTGCAATATTAAGATATGGCGGCCTGAAATCGTAACCCCATTGCGAAATGCAGTGTGCTTCGTCCACAACTATAAGATTCACATCCAAAGCAGGGAGGTATTCCTTAAACAGAGAGGTTTCTAACCTTTCAGGGGATACATATAAAAACTTACAGTTACTGTGTGTGGCTGTCTTTAAAATATTAATTACCTCCTTTCTCGACAATCCGGAGTGAATGGCAAATGCCGTAATATTTTTTTTTCGCAGATTTTGCACCTGATCGTTCATCAATGCAATCAGCGGGGAGATAACAAGGCACAGACCTTCTTTAGCCAGTCCGGGCACCTGATAGCATAATGATTTTCCACCTCCGGTAGGCATCAGCGCCAACACATCCTGACCAGCCATCGCCGCTTTAATAATATCAAGCTGTAATGGCCGAAAGTCGTCAAAACCAAAATGGCTTTTGAGGATTTGATGTAATGCCTGGTCCAATTGAATAATTACTTAATTTATAGGCAATTATACTCAATTATTTTACACAATCAGTTTTTAAAGTCTAAATTTTACTACTTATTCCACCTTTTTTACCAGCAATCGGCTGCTATTTATTGCCAGTACCACATCACTGAAGGCCATAACCAAAGCGCCAAACATTGGGGTTAAAAATCCTAAAGCTGCAACCGGTATAGCTACAATATTGTATGAAAATGCCCAGAAAAGATTTTCTTTAATGGTTTTGTAGGTATGCTTCCCGAGCCCGAGCGCCATTGGTAAATGTTTGATGCCATGATTCATCAATACTACAGGAGCAGACTGAATGGCTATTTGAGAGGCATCGCTCATGCTGATGCCAATAGTGGCCTTTGCCAGAGCCGGTGCATCATTAATACCATCTCCCACCATGGCTGTTGGGGTTTGTGCATTTTTTTCAGCAATAATCTGAAGCTTTTCTTCCGGTGTTTTTTCGGCAATAACTTCATCAATTCCTAATTCCTTAGCAATCAGATCGGCTTTTGCCTGCCTGTCTCCACTCAGCAAAATGGTTTTAATGTTTTTATTATGGAAATAATCAATCACTCCTTTGGCTTCGGGTCTCAGTTCGTCTTTTAAATCAATAGTTCCGATCAGTTTATTGTTTTTAAGAACATATATATTATGGCTTTCATCCTGAGTAAGATGAGCAGCTATTTCGTAAGAGCCGGCCCAATATTCAACATCTTCTTTGTCAAATGCATTCATCCCTTTTCCTTTCACTTCTTCAACTTTGTTCCATTTGACTTCATTATTCGTTTTCCAGGAAGTGTTCAGCACTTTGGCCATTGGGTGATTAGAGTATTTTTCAATGGAATATACAAGTCTTTTAAAATCCTCGTCAGAAATACTTTTGTCCAGAATTTTATAATCAGCTATAGAAAAATTACCTGTGGTCAAAGTACCTGTTTTATCAAAAACCACCTGAGTAATATCTTTGAAGTTTTCGAGGCTGGTGGCGTTCCGAAATAGAATACCATTTCGTGCAGCACGACCAAGGCCAACTGCAATGGCAGCTGGAGTAGCCAGCCCCATCGCACAAGGACAGGCAATTACCAATACTGCAATGGAGCGCATCAGCGCCGGTGTAAATTCTTTGAGGATAAACCAATTGACACCCAGCGTTAAAATGGCTATTCCGATAACGATTGGGATGAATACAGCGCTTATTTTGTCGGCCATTTTTTGAACGGGCGGTTTTTCGCCCTGCGCTTCCTTCACTAAATTAAGAATGCCGGATAAGACTGTGTTTTCTCCAACAGCCGTTACCTGAGCTTTTACAGTTCCTTCCACAATGAGGCTTCCGCCAATCAGTTTGTCTTTTGATTTCTTGTTTACAGGAACACTTTCACCGGTAATGATTGCCTCGTTTACACTTACATCTCCCCACAAAATTTTACAATCGGCAGGAACCTGCTCTCCGTTTTTTATCAGAATCAGGTCGCCTACCCGAAGGTCTTTATTTTCAATCGGGAAAATATGTTCGTCATGGTTTTCGTCATAAGTGATCATGTTAGCCATTACCACTTGTGATTTGGCTAATTCTTTCAGTTGTTTCTGGGTGGAATTGACAGCTATTTCTTCCACATAATTGCCCAGAAATACCAACGCGATTACGGTTGCGGCAGTTTCATAAAAAATATACTGATGCTGGTGTGTAAGGGTTCCGTACAGGCTGTAAACAAATGCAGCAGTAGCGCCCAGAGTAATCAGTACATCCATATTGGGCATGCCATTACGCAGGCTTCTGAAAGCGCTGGCGCCGAAGTAAGCCATCCCTACCAAAAATACGGGTACGCAAAGTGCAAACTGAATCCACGGCTGCATCAAAAACGTATCGTGCATGGCAGGAATCATGTGCAGCATCAAAATCAGCGTAAAAGGAAGGCAGAACCAGAATTTGCTCATGGTGGTTTTTAGAAACCCTTTACCTTCTTCGTGGCTGTGTCCTGCATGGTCGTGAGCGGCATTGTTAGCGTCATTTACCTTATATCCCAAGCCTTTCACGCCTTTGATAAGCTTGTCAATAGAGGTGTTTTCGGGAAACTGGAAACTAACATCGCCTGTAGCAAAGTTTACTTTTACATCCTGCATGCCTTCTTTTTCCAAAAACTTATTTACGGTAAGGGCGCAATTTGCACAGGTCATGCCTTCAACATTCCATTTTACTTTTTCGTTTGTTTCCATACTCAAGATATAACACGCAAAAGTATTTATTAGTTGTGCAATAAAAAAGCTAAAATGATGGTTTTATTAACACATTGTTGCAAATAGCACGATTATATTTAAACCTAGTTGCGGAATTGATTTTTATCTTTGCCTCATGCAAAAAATTTATGATAAGAATGAGTTAGCAGAGGTAGCTGAATGGCTTTGGCAACAATTGAATTCCAATAAAATATTGGCCTTACACGGGGAGATGGGTAGCGGAAAAACGACTTTGGTACATACAATATGTGATTATTTGGGAGTAAAAGATACAGTGGGAAGCCCTACTTTTTCAATCATTAATGAATATAGCTTTCAGGCGGAAGGGAAGGAGCAGCCTATTTTCCACATTGATCTGTACCGACTGAAAGATGAAGAAGAAGCGGTGAGGACCGGAGTGGAAGATACCTTATACAGTGGTTCTTACTGCTTTGTGGAATGGCCGGAAGTAGCTCCCGAAATTTTTCCTGATGATACATTGCATGTTTTTATCAGTCTTGCAGGCAATGAAAAACGAAAGATCGAAATAGAAAGAAAATAGTTAATTTTGAAACAGCAAGATTGAATTTGACTTTCTTGCTTAAAAAAATATAAGAATACTAAAATGTCATATATTTTTATATGAGCAAAAAACAACCTGTTATCAGTACTTCCTTTAGTTATGAAACTTTAGAGGAAACGCTTGACATTAGGGTAGGAGGCGAAGGCGTAGCCATTGGAATTCCAAAGGAAATTGCTTTTCAAGAGAACAGGGTATCCCTTACTCCTGATGCAGTTGCTGTATTGATAAGTAATGGCCATAGTGTGGTGGTGGAGCACAATGCCGGCGATGCAGCCCACTTCAGAGATAAGGAATATAGCGATGCAGGTGCCAAAATTGTACATAGCCGCGAGGAGGTTTTTAAAGCGCCGATTTTGGTAAAAAGCGCACCTGTCATTGAAGAAGATATTCCTTTGCTTCAGATGGGTCAGGTAATTATTTCCCCTTTACACCTTTCGATGCTGAATCCATTAGTCATCGTTGAGATGATGAAAAAAAAGATTACTGCATTATCTTTCGAAAACCTGAAAGACGATAGCGGGTCTTATCCCATCGTACGCAGCATGAGCGAAATAGCAGGAAGTGCAGTGATGCTGATTGCAGCTCAGTATCTCAGCTCGGCTAATCATGGAAAAGGTGTTCTTTTAGGAGGTATCTCAGGAATAGCGCCTATTAAAGTTATCATTTTAGGCGCCGGAATTGTGGGTGAGTATGCTGCACGCACTGCCCTTTCTTTAGGCGCTTCGGTAAAAGTTTTTGACAATAATGTATCAAGGTTGATAAGGCTACAGAATACGATTGGGCAACGATTGTGGACAAGTGTAATCGAACCAAAGTTATTGACAAAACAATTGCGTACCTGTGAAGTAGCGGTAGGCGCTTTGTCGGCAGAAACGGGGAGAACGCCTTTGATTGTAACTGAAGAAATGGTGAGCGCTATGCGACCGGGCTCGGTGATTGTGGATGTGAGTATTGACAGGGGCGGTTGTTTTGAAACGTCGGAAGTAACCGCTCAGGATTCTCCAATTTTTATGAAGTACGGGGTTATTCATTACTGCGTGCCCAATATACCATCTGCTTTTGCACGCACTGCATCTCAGGCAATAAGTAATGTATTGATGCCATTGTTGATTGAAGCCGGGGAGGAAGGCGGAATTGAAAACCTGGCCTGGCAAAAAATCCATTTGCGAAACGGCATCTATTTGTTCAAAGGGCATTTGACCAATTTTTATCTGAGCCAGCGCCTCGATTTAAAATATACCGATTTGAATTTGCTGATAGCCAGCCAGCGATGAAGGTTTTTTTAGGAAGTAATTCTGAAATTACAGTTATTCAGTTTTAGAAAAATGGCGGTTTCATTCTTCAACACGCCGTTTGCTTTGCAATTTCCTTCATTCAGTTGGTAATCTATTGTGTAAGTAAGATTTGGCGTTTGTCCGGGATCAACCATACTCAGAAATTTGCAAGCGCCGGCATCAGTTAAAAATAGTTTTTGATGTGAAGCCTGTTCAATTAATTCTTTAAAAATCTGAATCATACACACACCGGGCAATACCGGCTGCCCTGGAAAATGTCCCTCAAAAATGGGATGGCGGGTATCCAATTCAAAGCCAACTTCTAATTTGCCTTCTTCGTTTGAAAAACTATTTATTTTATACAGACTATTGTTCAGCATTTTCTTCAATTCGTTTCAGATTAATTTCAAAATTAAAGTTTTTGTGTTGTATGCCAATGCTTTCTGGCACGCCATCTTTTTGCAGTTGCATCAAAGCTTCGGTTACTTTCTTAGTGTTGCTTCCTCGTTCTAAGCGAAGCAACGAAGTGCAGTCTTTATTAGTGATGTAGTAATAATAATCTTTGCCTTCATGGTAAGCGTAGTATTTTTCGTCTTCTTTCTGGCCTTTAAACCGGTAAGGTTTTAAGTAACTAACCGGCTTGTTCATCAAAATCAGTTGAAAATCTTTTTTCAAAGTTTTCTTAACCGACTTTTTATCCATTTTTTTAATGATGGAATAAACCCTAAAATCACCTGTCTTTGAAAATTCGAAATCGAAGAACTTGAATCCGGCTTCATTTGAAAATACTAATCGGGTAGAACTATCGGGCATTTCTTTGATCAATAAAATACCGCTTAAATGATTTCCGGCAACATCTACCGTTGTGCGATACAAAACCCTTTCATACTTAGGTAAAAACGCTGCGATACAATCAGCATTACCATTTAGGCTTTGCAAGCTTTTATAAGTTTTTGGAGCGCAGGAAGCCAATAGCAGCGCTAATAAAACAGTGATTGATAAAAGATTAAGTAATTTTTTATTTAATGCTGAATAAGTCATTGGGCAGGCTTGTATTCAGTTTTTGATTGCTGTAATTAATGGAAGTGTAATCACCCGAAGGCTCAAACATTTGTACCTGAGATACCGTAAAATCACTTTTTCTCATGATGACATTTACTTTTTTAAACAGGTTGGCCATTTGTGATGCTACGGGTGTCATTTCTGCAAGATAGGTATTGCCATCTTCAAATAGTCTTGTCGTAAAATTTTTATTTTCAAAAATGGTACCCCTCATGCAGTCTATCATCAACTGATTGATCTGTTGAAACATTTTATTGGATCGGCTCGACATGGTACTGGTTTTTTCTCCGTCCTTCACCATTACTTTGGAGCCATTGATAACCATCAGGTACTGATAGGGAGAAGTATATTCCATCCTCACTTTGTCATCTTTATGAAAATAAAATTTTCCTTTGGAAGTAATTTTTTCGGAGAGTAAACTAAGGTTTTTTATTTGTGTAAAATCGCTGGCGATGCTATTCATTTTTGCTGATGCAACAGTAAAACGACTATTAAAACCGGATTTGTCGCCTACACTTTTATACTGTGCAAAAACTGATTCGGCAGTTATAAAAAATAATATGAATAAAAAATATTTCAGCATAATTAGAAAGAGTTTGACAGGAAATTTAATCCGGCAAATGTAACAGTTTATGGAGCGATACCACTTCGTATTCCTGTTCTTTAACAAATTCTAAGAACATTGGCAGCATTTCTGCCGTTGATTGACTGGTGTCGTGAAATAAATACACGGCTCCGGGTTTTAATTTTATTTTCATTTTTCCAAAAAGCTTACCGGAATCCTTCTGCACTGTGTCCAAAGACCGTACACTCCAGCCAATAGTGGAATAGCCCATAGTACTGACGGCTTTTCTCAGGTTGGGGTTGGTTACACCATAAGGCGGTCTGAACCATTTTAAGGTAATACCTAATTCTGACAGTACCAATTGATGGGTTTTTTGTAAATCGGACAGCATTTTATTGGCGGGCAATAAATCATACCAGAAACTATGACTGAATGAATGACTGCCAATATCATGGCCTTCCTGATGAATTCTCTTTAATAGTTGGATATTTTCTTTTGCCCTTTCGCCAATACAAAAAAAAGCAGCCTGCACTCCGAAGGATTTTAAAATATCCAAAATCTGAGGAGTATAGTTTTCCATCGGGCCGTCGTCAAATGTAATGGCGATTTGCTTTTCCAAAGTATTTCCTTTGCACAAAACTCTCATAAAAAATCCTGAGCAGACGTAATAACTGCCATAGAATAATAATGACAGATACAAAAATAATATAAGTAAATACCAAAGTATAGAGAGGCCGGCTTTTATTTGAAAGGGAATAAAAATTGCCAAAACAATCAGAAAAAAAATATTGGTATTTCTAAAATTTAACATGCTGAAAGTAAATACAGCGAAGGATATTTTAATTTATAATTATTATAGATTAAAATTTTCTTAGGCGAAGTTGCATTATTGATTTTCTTACCATGTTCAATCATCATAGTAGCCATCCACAGGGCAAAGGCGGAAGATGTAGGATATTCGCCACAATAGTTTTTGTATCCTACTAATCGCTTTCCACCGAAAAGATGTTGGGCTACTGTATTATAATGTTCGTCTGTTTTTGAATCGCCGTTATTGCCAAGGATAATTAAGTCAAGGTTTTCGACCGGCACATTATTTTCCATTAAAAAATTATGAATAATGTTCTCTGCCTTTCTACCGGTTTTATAATAGGTTTTTACATCTTCTAATTTGGCAATACTGTTTTGTTCTTTATTTTTACTGAACACAAAGAATGAAGCGCCTTCTCCTGCCATGGTGCCGTCGGTACCCGAATTGAGCAATTTATTACTTTCACTCTCTTTGTAAATTCCAAACCGGCTGATTATGGCATGGCTGTTTTCAATAATCTCATCTACTGCACCTACCAATATGTTTTCTGCTTCTCCTTCTTCCAATAATGACTGTGTATCTAAAACAGCCGCTTCAAATGAGGAACCGCGATGTACATAAGTGTTGTTGTAATGATGGCAATGCAGCATGAGCGCAATTTGTGCGCCTACTGTATTGTGGGTGGACTGAATGAAAGAAGTAGGCGAGAGCAATTCTTCGTTAAACTCTACCATGCGGGATAGAAATGCATCCGTATCAGCAAGGCAGCCGTAAGCTGTACCTGTAATGATAGCATCGGGCATGGAGAGTTCTGCATCCTTCAATGCTTCCATCGCTGCGGCGACACCCATCTTTATGATGCGGCTCATACGCCTGATCAGCTTGGGATCAATGTATTTTGAATAATCCGGTTCTATACAGTTGAGCTTATCACCGGTATATACAGCAGGTGTACTCAGCATCTGATTGAAAGATGCCTGTGGAGAAACTGCTGATGCGGAACGAATATACATTTATTGCTATTAAAAATTGTATGTGTTTAACCAATTACTTTACTGAAAATCAATGAACTGCAATTGCCACCAAAACCAAAAGAATTGCTCATTACATTTCTTAGTTCCTTATGCTGCAGTTCGGTAACAGGCGCAAAAGGAAGCTCTTTCATTTGTGTTTCAAACCTGAGGTTGGGGAATATCAACCCTTCTCTGATAGCCAGTACCGAATATACCGCTTCGATGGCGCCACTGGCCCCCAACGTGTGCCCTGTGAAAGACTTGGTAGAACTTACCGGCGGATAATTTCCCTCAAACAAATTTTTTATGGCTGTGCCTTCAGCTATATCATTATTATTGGTTCCGGTTCCATGCAGGTTGATGTAGTCAATATCTGCCGGTTTCAGGTCCGCCTTTTTTAATGCGCCTTTCATGGCGAGATAGTTTCCTGTGCCGTCAGGGGATGATGCCGTTTGGTGATGGGCATCATTGGCATTGCACCATCCCGAAAGCGCTATTTCGGGTTTTTGATCCATGCTTTCGGCAACTTTTTCAGATACTAAGACTAAATATCCTGCTCCTTCGCCCAGGTTAAGCCCCCTGCGGTTTTCATCGAAAGGCTGGCAATATTGACTGTCCAATATCATCAGCGTGTTGAACCCGTTAAGCGTAAATTTAGTCAATGAATCGGTGCCACCTGCAACTACCACATCCAGAAATCCCTGCCTGATCAGTCTTGCTGCCAGAAAAATACTGTTTGCCGATGAAGAACAGGCAGTGCTTACAGTAGTAACAAAATCTCTGATACCCAGATGGTCCGCTGTAATTTCGGTAACAGCGCCACATTCGTGGTTTACTACATTCTTTAAATCACCGTTTTGGTGATCGGCCAGAAATTCGGTGAAAAAATTTTCGGTTTTATCCATGCCGCCAACCGATGTGGCAGAAATAAAGCCGGTGCGCCATTTGTGAATATCAATTCCGGAGTTGCTGATCGCCTCTTTGGCTGCAACAGTGCTCAATAACGCCGACCGGCTGATATGATTCGGTAATTTCAGTTCGCTACACAGTTCATCATTGCTCAGTGATACTTCAGCTACAGGTAATTTGTCTTTATGAACAGATTGAAGCCGCTCCATTTGTTGCATACCGGCATTGCCATCTTTCAGAGAAGCCAGATTTTCTCCGACATTGTTGCCAATGGCAGAAATGATACCCACACCGGCTATATATACTTTCTGACTCAAGATTAAACCTGTTTAGCCTGACGTTCCATAATAAAATCGGCCATTGTACTTACCGAACGGAAAACTTCCTGTCCCTGCTCTGCGTTATTCAGTTTGATTTTATATTCCTGTTGCAATAAAACGATTAATTCTAATGCATCAATCGAATCAAGACCCAAACCTTCCACAAATAACGGGTCGTGGTCTCCAATACTTTCGGGTTTTGTTCCTTCTAATTTCAGTTGTTTAATAATCTGCTCTTTCAATCGCTGCATTAATTCCTGCTTATCCATAACTTTTGAGTTTAAGGTTTAATGTTTAATGTTTAATGTTTAATGTTTAATGTTTAAAGTTTAATGTTTAATGTTTAATGTTTTATGTTTGAAACATCAACTCCTAAACCATATATATTGTTTAAATTTTCGGGTGTAAAGTTAATACCATTTTTTCTTTCTTTTCTTTCTGTTAAAAACAAACAGACATCATGATCTGAATCAATGCTTTCTATCCATCCTCCTATACAGGCATTTATTTTATTGTTTTGAAATAAATGACTTATATAAAAGTGTAACCAATCTGCATCAAACTGTTGGCTGATGAAAAAAGCGTTTTCGCCTTTTAGTTTATATCGAATGCTTATTTCACCCGTTACAATATTTGGAAGTGTGTAAACAAACAAAGCCGGACTGGGAAATGATTTTACCGAATCGAAATACCTGATATCGGCATCAAGGCTCGAATTACTGTTAGATAAAACAATACCCACATCTGATGGAAGATGGTTTTCAATATCTGAATCTTTCAACAATAGATGGGTTGCCAACATTCCTAATTTGCCCAAAACGTCCATTTTATAGAATTTGGGGTAATTGTTGTCCAAAGATTCATAGGAATCATTTAAGAAATTATCATTTTTGAAATATTCATAAATAATATTTCCATCAACATAAATGCTGTTGTTTCTGATAATGACCGACTTTGTAATATTTAATTGACCTTCCGACGACATCGTTTTACCCTTCATTATATTCAATACTGTCTCGCAGGCTGATGGTTCTGGCTAATTTTTTCAGTTCGGTTTCGTGGCCTTTAACATAAGGATTGTTGGTGTCCCAAACATATCCGGCCAAAACTGAGCAAATCATTCTTTTCACTTCGGGGTCCTGGTTGTCGGCAAAGAAAATGGTATGCAATGTGCCATCATACCAGCCCATAACATAGCTGCGGAATGTGTTTACACCCTGCATCATGGTTTCGGTATATTCTTTTTCCCAATCTACCGTTTCGCCTTTCAGTTGCCTGATGGTGAGATGGGCGGCTAACTGGCTGCTTACAACAGCCAATGTAACACCTGAAGAGAAAACAGGGTCTAAAAATTCGGTAACATTGCCTGTAAGTACAAAGCCGTTTCCGTATAACCTTTCGGTAGTGATACTCCAGGACTGTAATACACGAGGTTCAAACAAAAATTCCATGTCTTTCATTCGCTCGGCAATCGAGGGTTCGGTGGCAATAGCCGCACGCAATTGCTCTTCGGGAGTGCCTTGAAATTTTTCGAAAAACTCGGGTGCCGATACAAAACCAAGGGAGGTTACTCCGGTAGAGAATGGTATCACCCAAACCCAAACCTGTTGTTCGTGTACAATGATGGTGATTCTGTCAGGCTCTTTATCCATCGAGCGGTTCGCGTCCTTGATGTGGGTAAACAAAGCTTTACGAGGAGGCAAATGTGACGGTCGGTCTAAGCCAAACAAACGCGGAATTACCCGCCCGTAGCCGCTTCCGTCAATTATAAATTTTGCTTCAATATAGCTTTCATTGCCGTCTTTGTCTTTTACGGTAGTGATGCTGCTGCCATCTTCATTAAATTTAATATCGGTTACTTCGGTTTCGTAGCTGATGGGTACTCCCTGCGACTCAAGCGTATCTGCCAAAACTTTATCAAAGTCGGCACGGGGCACCTGCCAGGTCCATTCCCAACCCTTTGTGAACTGGTCGGCAAAATAATAATCACAAACCTTGCCGTTTTGAACAAATTTAGCGCCGTTTTTCTGCTGATAGTTTCTGGCTTTTAATGCATCCAGAAAACCTGCCTCTTCTAATGATTCCATACAACGGGGCAACAAACTCTCGCCGATTACAAAACGCGGGAAGGCTACTTTCTCCACCACTTTTACTTTAAAGCCGGCCTTGTTTACTATGGATGCTGCTACTGTGCCGGAGGGGCCTGCTCCAATTACTAAGACATCTGTTTGTTCGGTTTGCATGATCGTTATTTTTTGTTTTTTATAATAATTTTTTACAGATTATTGTGTATTCAATTTGAAACCAATTTGTTTTCTTTCTTTCCTTCAGGAAGGTTATCACAAATTGTGATAAGCTTTTGCCATTCGGTTTTTGTCAGCTGAAACATAAAATCAGGTGGAAAACGCTCCATATTTCTTTTTACGGCTTGTTTTAAGGCTCTAGTTTCTACCTGATACATATTAGCCAAGTCAAAATCCAACATTACACTTTGACCTTTTATTTCAAAAATTTTGTTTTGTATGTAAAGCAATTCTTCCATAAATCCAGCATAGTATATTATTTTTTATAATCAATTCTTTCTCTAATCTTCTCTGCTACTTCCTTTCCTGCCCATTTTTCGCATAAATATAGCCCTAAATCTATTGAGGAAGAAACGCCGCCTGCAGTAATCACGGTTCCATCTTCCACAATTCGTTCATCCACAACATGTTTGCAATAAGGTTTCAGTGCATTCAGTTCTAAAAAATGAGCTGTTGCCCGCTTATTTCTAAGATAACCCGCCGCCCCAAAGATTAAAGCGCCGGAACAAACCGAAACTTTATATTTAACTTTCAGAGAGGTTCTTATCCAGTCTAAAAATTCCTCATCAAACTGAAGTCTTCTTGCTCCCAATCCTCCCGGAACAATGATTGCGTCATATTCGCCAAGGTTGGGTTTTATTCTGGTGGTTGACATTTTGAGGCCAAAATTGTCGGAAACTTCCTGTTTGTAAGAACAAATATCCCAGCTAAGGTCGGGTAGGTAGCCTAATGATCTGAGGCGGGTGACGGGGTCATACACGCCAATCATATCCAGCCAGGTGATACCATCGAAAACAATAAATGCGATTTTCATAATATTAGAGATAATGGTTTAATAATTATTGGATTGAGAGAAACTATCTATATCGTTACAAATGCAAAGTTATTTTCTTTTTTTACATTTCAGCAATGTATGGCTCAATCCGATACCATCTATTTGTTCCACAATATCATATCCCGCCTTGTCAATACATTTTTTAAATACTCTGCTGTCGTACATCTGACTGTTTCCATTGGCGATTGCTGTAAAATATAAAGAAAGTTGCTGGATGCAGAAAGCCGAAGTTTCAAATCGCTGGGTATCCCAAAAAGCTTCTAAAATCAATACCAATCCATCCTCATCAATGGATTGTTTGCACCTTTCGAGGATGGATACAATTTCATCTTCTGAAAAACAGTCCAAAAACTGGCTCATCCATATTGCATCAAAACCGGTGGGGAAGGGAGTGCTGTGATCCAAAATATTGCAGGGATAAAAAGATACTTTATCACTCAATCCTAATTCTTTGATTCTTTTTTCTGCCATCTCGGTTTGACCGGGTAGGTCCATAATGGTAACGTGAATATTTTCACCATGGGTTGCCGATGCCGTTGCCCATTTACCGGTATTGCCGCCAATATCAAGCAGTTTGGAAATGTTTTCGCTGTAAATCTGTTTTATTACCTCAGGAAATGCAATATCGCTGAAGAAGTGGTCGTACCCAAACCAGCTTTTTTGCAATTGGGGCGGCAGGTCTTTCAGTCCATGATAAATAGTTGGCCAGTTGCCTAATTCTTTCAACCCTGCTGGCTTTCCGGTTTCAATAGCTTCTTCTAAGTGAAACATGGCTTTGTAGCAAATATCGTGTACAAAGTTCATGTTGGTTTTGGTGAGTGGGTCGTGCAAAATAAAATATCCTGTTTTGGTAATGGCAAATTTCTCATCTTCGGTATATTTTACTAAGTGCATACCCAAGCCTGCTTCTAACAGCACTCTTACGCCATATTCTGATAATTTTACTTTTTCTACTACTTCTTTTAAATCAAGCCCTTCTGATTTTGCATCTTCCAGAACCTGCAGGATTCCTTTATCTCTCAATATTCTGGCTACCTGAAAAAGAATGGGGCCGTGGGCAATAATTTGAGCGGTATGTTTGGCTTCTATAGCAGATGTCTGGTCTTTTTTGTAAAAATCTATCATGTTATTTGGTTATTGTATTGTAAGTTGATATGAAAAATTTTATAAAGTAATCACGTTTATTTTTTGAGCTTCAAAATTAATGGTTCTTAATTCTTTTTCACAATAATAGCAGCATTGCACCCGCCAAAGCCCGATGCTGTTTTCAAAAACCCGTTCAATTCCTTTTCAATAACAGCGCTGCATACATGTACAGGCTGTGCAGTGCCGGGAGTTTCGAAACCCATTGTGGAGATTATTTTTCCCTGTATCAATGACTCAATACTGATTACGGTTTCCAAAAGCCCCGCAGCGCCCAGTGTGTGACCGTAATAACCTTTCAGGCTGTTCAATGGAGTTTGCTCCAAACCGGCCAGTGTAATAGCTTTGCTTTCCATATCATCATTATACATGGTGGCAGTGCCATGGGCCGATATAAAATCTATTTTTCCTTTGTCAATTTGTGCCTCTTTGATAGCGGCATCAATTGCCTGAAACAGTTCCTCGCCGGTTCTGGATGGTCCCGAAATATGATTTGCATCATTGCTTACTGATCCTCCTGAAAGTATAATTGCCTCATTATCAGGCTTATGTGCAGATAGTACTACGGTAGCTGCGGCTTCGCCCAAATTGATTCCTTTTCTGTTGGCATCAAAAGGTTTACACGGTTCATCACTCACTGCCTGAAAAGCCTGAAAGCCCGATAAAATAAATTTTGTAATCACATCTGCCCCCGAAACAATGATCGTATCCATTTTACCTGATGCTATCAGCCGCCCGGCGGTAATCAAAGCCACCAGACCCGAAATGCACGCATTTGAAACTATAATTGGTTTGGAAGAAAACCCAAAATGATCAGAAATCTTTTTCGCAGATGAATGAAGACTGATGCGTTTAACCAGTTCGGGCGTTAGCCTGTTGGATTCCATCAAACTGATATTGCCTTTGGTTGAAGAAATAATCAGACCTGTTTTTTCGGACCTAAAATCTGTTTGAATTTGAGAAAGCGCTTCGCCAATGGATTTGGTAATAAGTTGTTCAAATTTTGTAAAATGCTCATTATCAGCCATTTCTTCGTTTGGAAACAATGAAGCATAAAAGGGTATATCGCTTTTGGCACTGTCGTGGTGCATTTTTACTCCGGTCTGACCTTTAACCAACTGCAAAAAATTTTCTTTGGTGGTATAACCCAAAGGGGAAATGATATTATGCGCTATAACAAAAACCTGCCTCATTACTGCCTAAACCCCCATTTTTTGTTTCCACTCCTGAAAAAAGGGAGGGTTATTTAGAATTAATGTCTGCTGTTCTCTTTCCAAAAAAACCTGTGTGGTACTCCCTGTAGCCACTATCGAACCGTCTTTTGCATTATATAATTTATAGTTAAATACCATTTTGGCTGCCTCGCAGGGGGTGTAAGTGGCTTCTACCCTTACGGTATCTCCAAATCGCAGTGATTTTTTATAGTTACATTCAGCATGAACAATAGGAACAACAATATTCTGCTTGAAAAAATCCAGATAGCCCAATCCATGAATTTTTCCAAAAGCCTCGCGGGCATCTTCAAAATAGCGGATGTAATGGCCGTGCCAAACAATTCCTAACGGGTCAGCTTCATTAAAACGTATTAATATTTCTATTTCGTGCTTTAGTTCTTTACTTATTTCGTGCTCCACTCTTTATATTTTTTTGAGGCTATCTGGTCAATTACCTTTTTAAAACCTGTAGCCCAGTAGTTTCTGAAACTGAATCCCATGCCCACAGCTCCTTCCACACGTTCGGTTAATAATATTTTTTTAGATTTTGTGTCAAACAAAGTTACCCAAACAGATACTGCTTTTTTGGGTTTGCTCATAGCGTCCACCACAAAAAGCAACCCTGTACCCGTTTTATTTCCAACATTAAAACCTTTTATAAGTGGGGTAATGTCGGCTTCGGTAAGGTGGTTATAATCTTCTGAGCTGGAAGAAATAAATTTGCTTTCATTTATCTTTTCATTTCTTTTTGCCACAAAACTCAGGTCGCTATTTATTTCGCTTTTCCTGAAAGCGCCCGCAATGTCATATTTTTTGGGTTCGTTGACCATTAACTCATTTATTCCTGCAAGTTGTCTTTCAATGATATCCTTTCCATTGGCTTTATCATCGCCAATTAATACTGCTTTTGTAAAGTCAATGCCAAAATAATAGATGGGGGTTTCCTTATTGTTCAGCACATCACTCAACGACTGAGCGCTTACAGCTATCGAAAACAAACTGATACTTACAATAAGCAGCCCTTTTAACAACATGTTTTTTTTCATACCATACATTTTTTATTGTTCAGAAATAAAGATTTTCATTTCACAACCGGCAATTTCTTCACCGTTACAGGTTATTTGACCCTGTATGATTGTGGCGTTAAATATCTGATTTTTTATGGTAATGCTGGTAGAAAGCACATCGCTAATTTTAGGTAGTTTTTCAATTTTCAGGCTTTGCACTGCTCCAATAAATCCGACGGGAACCGGTTTATTATCTTTCAGACACATAAATCCGTTGTGTGCGGCAGCCGTTTGAGCAATATTTTCGATAAGAGCCGGTTCCTGAAGCAGGCCGTTTTCTACAAAAATATTGTCTTCGCGTACCGTAAATGTAGTAGTAGCGCCTGCTTCATCGCACGCTTCAATCGTATCCACCATCACAAATGGCGGCCGCTGGGGAATAAAAGACAAAATATCTGTAGCTATACTCATTGCGTGCTAAAGTACAAAAGAACTGTGAAGTTTTGTATTTAAAAAATCATTAAACTGTAATTGTTTAGCCTTTTGCCCAAAAATTATAATAATTATACCACTGAGCAGGATATCGTTTCAGTATTTTGGTCATTTCCTGGGCGAAATCAATCAAAATGTCATCAGTTTTACTTTTTTGAGGTTCATTTCGATAGATTTTGCCTTCAGTAGCAAAAAAATGATAGTGGTTGAAGGTTTCTTTTACTGCAAAAACAAAGGAAGTAGGAACATTTAGCTTAGAAGCCAAAACAAACGGCCCCGCAGGGAAAAGCGCTTTTTCTCCCAAAAACTTAGTTTCCAATGTTTTATTTCCCGGCAGAAATCTATCGGCATGCATACACACAAATTCATTATTATCAAGCGCTTCCATAATTTCATAAATATGCGAAAGGTCTTTTTTGATAATAATAATATGAGCATTTCGCTCGCCGGTAACACCCTCCAGATATTGCTTCAGTTGTTGCTGCTCGCCGTCATACATCACAATATTTATTCGGGTGTTGAGCCTTTTGAGCAGGTGACCTGCAATTTCCCAGTTACCAATGTGGGCGCTCAACAGCAATCCGCCTTTACCATCTGCTACCATTTGATGAAGGTGTTCTTCGCCGTCAAAATTGAAGGTAAAACGGTTTTTAATACTGCTCATGAGTACAATCCGGTCAATGATTGCCTGGCCAAACCAATAATAATTACTGTAAAGCTTTCTAAAAGAAGTAAAAACAGAAAATCCTAACCTTTGTCGGAACAAGCTCAACATACTGCCAGAAGACTTCCAACTGAACAAAAAGTAGTAACCTGCCACAAAAATTAACAAAAAATAGGCCGGCATCACCCCGAAAAGCTGCAAAATCTTAATGAAAATGCCATAACCCAGCTTGTTTCCCTTCGATTTTCCATCCCAATTTGCCATTATCTCCGCTTCTTTTATACTATTTAATATAAGCACAAAGATAAATATATAGCTGGTTTGCTCCGGAAAAACGTTTATTGTTAAAAGTCCTTGTTTTTTTCCAATATTTATAAATATATCAGACAACTGATATGTTAAAAAGGTAAGCAGAAAATTAACAATTCAATCATTTGATCCCAATAATTGAACATAAGCCGATGAAGACAGTCGGCCTTTTTTTTATCGGGTTTTATTGAACCGTTACTTACATTTATATTTGCAGATAATTTCATCTGTTGGCATTGCTGTCAGATGGGCGATTTGCACTTAGTCCGCTCGTATTTTTTTCAAAACGCATGTGGCTGAGGTGGCGAAGCATTGGAAAAACCTGAACAATGAAAAACTGGTACGTAGTGTATAGCAAACCCCGCTGGGAAAAAAAAGTGCACCGGCTTTTTGAGGAGCAGGGTATCACTTCCTACTGTCCGCTCAATAAAGTTCACCGTAGGTGGAGCGACCGGATGAAGAGGGTAGAAGTACCTTTGTTCAGTTCTTATGTATTTGTGCATATTGAAGAAAAGCAAAAATTACCGGTGAGGGAAACCCCGGGAGTTATCAATTTTATTTATCAGGAAGGAAAACCCGCTGTTGTTAAAGAGAGTGATATTGACCGGATAAAAAAATTTCTAAGTGAGTTTGAAAATGTAGAGCTGGAACCTTTGACATTTGAAAAAAACCAACGGGTAGTTATCAACAGAGGTCTTTTTGTTGAAGAAGAAGGCAAAATTATCGACTTTAAAAACGGAAAGGTAAAGGTGGCGATTGATAGCTTAGGATATTTATTAGTTGCAATATTTAATAAATCAGAATTAATTATAAAACAGTAAATTATATATACATATTATTTATATGTCTAAAAAAATCGTCATAACCGGAGGGGCCGGATTTATAGGTTCGCACGTGGTAAGGCTTTTTGTAAACAAATACCCTGATTATAAAATTATTAATCTGGATGCGCTCACTTATGCCGGTAATCTCGAAAATCTGAAAGATATTGAAGACCTGCCCAACTATGTTTTTGAAAAGGCAGATATAGTGGATGCCAGCCGTGTAAATGAGATTTTTCAAAAATATCAACCCGAAGGCGTCATTCATCTGGCGGCAGAAAGTCATGTGGACCGATCCATTCTTTCGCCATTGGATTTTGTTTATACCAATGTAATCGGAACCGTTAATTTGCTCAATGCTGCAAAAGAAGCCTGGAAGAATGATTTTGAGGGTAAAAGGTTTTATCATGTATCCACCGATGAGGTATATGGCGCTCTGGGAGCCGAAGGATTATTTACCGAAGAAACGCCCTACTCGCCCAATTCGCCCTATTCGGCATCCAAAGCAGCATCCGACCACTTTGTAAGGGCTTATGGCGAAACTTATCATTTGCCTTTTGTATTGAGCAATTGCTCCAATAACTATGGGCCAAATCATTTCCCCGAAAAACTGATTCCGCTATTTATCAATAATATCATCAACAAAAAACCATTGCCGGTGTATGGCGATGGCAAATATACCCGCGACTGGCTCTACGTAATAGACCATGCCGCAGCCATTGACCTCATATTTCATAAAGGTAGAAACGCAGAAACCTACAATATCGGCGGCTTTAATGAATGGCAGAATATTGATCTGGTGAGGCTGCTGATTAATAAAATGGATGAAAAATTAGGTAATCTTCCCGGCACGAGCGACAACCTGATTACTTATGTGAAAGACCGCCCGGGACATGACCTGCGATATGCCATTGATGCCACCAAAATCAATAAGGAATTGGGTTGGTATCCGTCCGTAACCTTTGAAGAAGGCCTGAAACTTACCATCGACTGGTATTTCGACAATCAGGAATGGCTGAAGAATGTAACCACCGGAGCGTATCAGGAGTATTACGGGAAGCAGTATGGGGGGCGTTAGACGTTAGACAATAGATGTTAGACGTTAGACAATAGATGTGAGGCGTTAGACAATAGATGTTAGACGTAAGACAATAGATGT
>ENA-UOUJ01000268-UOUJ01000268.1-activated-sludge-metagenome-genome-assembly--contig:-NODE-268-length-40683-cov-4.622846_pt1 | contig 40683 bp, 31 predicted proteins | sample MGYA00249839_ERZ747224 | MGnify/ENA primary metagenome ERZ747224 (study PRJEB28782, sample SAMN03220277) | activated sludge metagenome | biome: wastewater; feature: sewage sludge; material... | reverse complement strand
AGGTCGGTAAACTCACCTATTCCAAAACTTTCTTTGCTGCGCAAACTAAACACGGGAATAGCTACTCCGGCGCCCTTCCAAGTATTATTGGGCAACCGGGCAAAACCATCCTGCATGATTATACACTCATCATCCAAAGCAGCATCGAAACAGATTCTGTTATCACCTTCCTCAAATCTAACAAATTCCTTTTTCTTTTTGTCAAAAACACCATATTTATATCCCATTGGAAATTCAGCATGATGAAGATTCAACTTTATCGTCCATCCGTCCCCTTCTTTACCCAGCAACATCGGGTTTTTAGTATCCCAATTACCCATTTGAAGCCCATCTCCCACCATACATATCACTTCATCTTTTGCCAACAATGGGTATTTTATTTTAAAAATATGAGTAAATGGCTCATCACTTACTGTTTTACTTTTTTTGTGGATGGGCAACAACACGTTTTCAAATGGTGAGGTATAAAATACATTTTGATAAGCCCCTGCAAAATTCCATTCATCATAGATTTTAATCGTTTCGAATTTCAATTTAGAAAAATCGATCACCCGCTTGTAATTACTCTCAGGCTCAAATTCACCATTTCTATTTCGCAATAAATACTTGTATTCCAACTTTTGGCCTTTTACCTTTTCATCGGGAATTTCTATTTCCAGTCTCCAGAAATTGGCGCTCAGGTATTCAAGAGGCAATAATCCATTTTCATTTATTGTTCCTAAAAAATTTTGGTCTCCAGAAAACCATAAACTATCGCCATAATTAGTGTGATAATTCAAAAAAAACTGACATTTCATCTTTCTATTTTTTCATCTGGCGGGCAATTAATCTATATACTCTTTCTTTATCCTCCTGCAAAACAAGCCCAAATTATTTTTAAAAATTTTAATTTAATGTGTATTAAATACACATTATAGTGCGAATTTAGAAAATTTGTTTTATTAAAGGTGAATTATGCCAAAAATATTTTCCTGAAAGTCGGTTTTTATTTCCTGCTTCCCCTAAATTTGCATAAACAAATAAAAATATGGCAACAGAAAACAAAAACAGAGTCTTAATGTGGTTATTATTTTTTGTATCAGTAGCTGCTTTGGTTATTGCAATCGTAACGCACTGGCCTTGGCTGACGCTTATTTTGCCATTTAATACTACCTTTTTGGTAAAGGCTATGAATATCATTTAAACCGATAATATATCATTTGTAAGGGACCTGCATTTTTGCAGGTCTTTTTTTATTGTACTGTTGCGTTTTCCCTACTATATACGTTATATACTATGTAAGTTCTTTTATCGACCTATTAAAATAATGTCTAAAATAGTTATAACACTTTTGTGTAGCGCGTATTAAGCCTGATACGCCCATACTCAATAGGAAATAACATGCTGTTTGTGAATATCCGGGTGTTAAAAGTAATTTGTTAAACGATTAACAAAATCAAAATGAGAAATTTATTTATTGCTTTCGCTGCCATCCTATTCCTTGCCTCCTGCTGGAATACCAAAAAAGAAGAAGTACTGGGCTACGCACCCATTTATGGCGACAGTACCCAGTTAAAAAAAATAGAGTTATCAACGCCAAAACCCTATGAAACGGCAGGTAAAATTTATGTTTATGGCAATACGCTCTATCAGGTTGAAACCGGCAAGGGCATTCACATTACGGATATTAGCAATCCTTTGGTGCCTGTGAAAACAGGTTTTATCAGTGTAATGGGCGCACAGGAAATTGCCGTAAAGGACAATGCCATTTATACCAATAATATGAAAGATTTAGTAATTCTTAGAATATCGGGTAATACAGTTACATTAACGAAACGATTACCCGGCTCATTCAAAAATTTGTTTGACCACCGCAGGCCACCCGAACGAGGAAGATTTGAATGTCCTAACCCTACCAAAGGGATTGTAATCGGGTGGCAAAAAAAGACCATCATTAACCCAAACTGTTCTTATTAAATACATTGTATTATGAAAAATATTGTTACAATTATATTTTTAGCTTTTTTAGGTATATTTTTTACAACCTGCAAAAAAGCGAGCTCCGGAATGGGAGATGCTTCTAACAGTTCGGGAGCAGGGGGCTCAACTGCCATGATGACCATTTCGGGCAATTATTTATATATCGTAAATAGTTTTACACTTCAGACATACGACATCAGCAATCCTGCAACAGCTGTATTGCTGAGTGAACAAAATGTAGGATGGAATATAGAAACCATCTTTCCCTACCGCGACAAACTATTTATCGGTTCGCAAACGGGGATGTATGTGTTTGATAACAGTAATCCAAAATATCCCAAACTTCAGGGACAGGCGCAGCACTTCAGAGCCTGCGACCCGGTAGTAGCCGATGATGATTTTGCATACGTTACCCTAAGAAACAATAATCAAAGATGTGGTGGCACACAAAATGTACTAAACATATATGATATTAAGGGTGTAAATGTATTAAACCCCAGACTGGTAAGTTCTTTAAACATGCCACAACCAAACGGACTTGGCTTTAAAGACAATATATTATATGTGTGCATGGGAGAGGCTGGGCTGAACGTAGTGGACATTTCGGACAGAACAAAACCACAGGTTATAAAAACCATCTCAGGAGAAGAGCCTTTTGTAGATGTCATTCCCTTTGACGATTTGTTGATTACCTATATTCAAGGAGGGCTTGTTTTGTATGATATCAGCAATCCTGCCAATCCCGTAAAACTTTCCAAAATAGCAGAACCCACCCTGTAATCAAATAGTCAGGAGAAAATTAGTTTAGGTTTTAAATTATTATCAATATGAAAAAATTACTATTTTTAATCATCATTTGTATCAGCAGCCAGATATCACTTGCACAAGATACTATTTACGACAGAAAAAATTATAATATACTTGCTAAGGTTATTGAGATAACAAAAAGCGATATCAAATACCGCCGTTTTGATAACCCGGATGGTCCCATCTATAATATTTCTAAAAGTGAAGTGTCTTTTATAAAATATGAAAACGGATTGATTGAAGATTATAGAAATATTTCTGAACCATATAAACCAACCCGGAAAGAAAAAAGACCGGAGAATAAATGGATACCCAAGGGTGATAAAATAATTTCCACCGGCTTTTGGGCTTTTTCTGAACCTGATTTTGTGATTTACGGTTCCGGATGGGATGAGAAGACAAAAGAGCCTGTTTTAGGTACTTTTATAAACTTTGAAAAATTATATGCCGAAAACAAAATCGGCCTAAGCATTTCGCCATTTATAGGCTTTAACAGAAAAGCCTATGGAAGTGGTTTTGGACTTTCTTTTTATCCCAAAAACTATGGCAGGGCACAATTTAAAATAGGGCCTCAATACGTTTTTTCGGTGCAGGATTATTGGGAAAGACACTATGATTCTGAAAATCAATACTATAAGACAACCCAATTTCAAACAACATTATCGCATTTGCTCTTTAACCTGGGTATAAATATTAATGCTTCTGAAAATTGGGTAATTAGTAATAATTTTGGATTTGGGATGACTGTGGGAAACAGTAATTATAGAAATTATTTTGACCAGCCATTTCATCGATCAAACAGTGCGATTGAAAACCCGGTATTTAGTTTTAGAATTGGCTTGGGCTACAGGTTTAAATAAAGATTTTATTAACCTTAAAATACAACAAAACATGAAAAACTATCTAATGCTGATTTTTTTAAGTCTTTTCTTCTTTGCAAATGTGAACTGCACAAAAGAGAATCCGCACTCAGGCATACCAGAATGTGTTCAGGAAAAGATAAAGCAATTGGAAAATGAAGGTGTAAGGAACCCTCCGGCAAGTATATGGCAGTATGATTACAAGGGACAAACTGTTTATTATGTACCTCCTTATTGTTGCGATTTTTATGGACTTCTGTATGACAGCAATTGCAATCTCATTTGCGCACCCGACGGCGGCTTAACCGGCAAAGGAGATGGTAAGTGCAAAGATTTTTTCACTGAAAGCAAAAATGGAAAATTGATTTGGCAGGATAGCCGAAAATAAATTGATTATAAAAAAGCCGGATGAAAAATTCAACCGGCTTTGTTGTAAAAATCAATTATAATTATTTACCCTCATAAGGCGCATTGTATAATTTTTCGTAATACTCATGTGCCATACGGTTGCTTTCAAACTGAAACCTTACATCTTGCATTCCATTTTTCATCAGCGTACGCCAGGTTGCATAATTTTCGTAATACAGCGGAAGGATTTCATTGGTGAGGATTTCGTACAATTTATCAAGATCATATTGGTCCTGATCATGAACCGACATGTTGGCATAATCAGCTTTAGGTATTACAAAACCATTATGTCCATGATTGATAAACTCCGGAATCCATCCATCATCAGTAGAAAAGTTGATAGCGCCATTCATGGCTGCTGTCATACCGCTGGTACCCGATGCCTCGCGAGGCACACGTGGATTGTTTAACCACACATCAGCCGCTTGCTTTAATCTTTTGGATAAAGTAAGTTCGTACCCAATCAATACTGCCGCATTCTTATACCCTTTTGATAAATGTACCAAAGCATTAAACTCACTTATGGCAGGATGATCCATAGGATAAGGTTTGCCGGCCCAAATAATTTGTATTGGATACTTGGTATTTGTCATCAATTTATGAAATCTTTCCATATCTGAAGCAATCAAGCCAGCTCTTTTATATCCTGCAAATCTTCTTGCCCAAACAATAGTAAATACATCAGGATCGAAAAGTTTTCCTGTCTGGTCGGCCACAATTTCGAAGGTTCTTTTCTTCATCCATTTTTTTCTGTCGTCAAACCAGTAGTCATCACCCACTTCTTTAAACTTATACAATTGCTTGTCGGACCAATATCGCCAGTTTTGAGCGTTGGTAATGGAAATGATTGGACAAATGTCATGATATTTACCCCACATTTCGCGCGACACCACACCGTGCAACTGAGATACGCCATTGGCTATTCTGGCAAATCTCAAAGCAGTGAGCGAGTGATTAAACTGATCGTCGAAATTTTGTGTCAGCAGTTTTACTTCATCCACACTTAGCCCGCAGAAATAGCTCATTTTATGACATAAATAGATATCATGCTTTTCATTTCCTGCTTCTTCGGGAGTGTGGGTTGTAAATACTAAACGCTTTCTTACTTCTTCAATATTTTTATTGAATTTTTTATATAGATAAAATGCAGAAGATACAGCGTGCGCTTCATTTAAATGATACACATCAGGATTAAACCCTAAAATGTCTATCAGTTTGGCACCGCCAACACCTAACAGGATAAAAGCCGCTATTTTTGCTGCCACGTTTGCATCATACAAGCGGTGTGTAATAGCTTGCGATACATAATCATTTTCGTGCAAATCGGTTGACAATAAAAACAGTGGAGCGGTTTTAAATGTTTCGGGATTCAGGTACATAACTTTTACCCAAACCGGATGCTCATGCACCGTAACCTGAAATCTGATTCCGGTGTCTTCAAGAAAACTGTAAATTTTTTCATTCCAGGCCACATCTAATGTTTGATCCTGGTTGCGCTCCTGATCGTAATAGCCGTATTTCCACAAAATTCCGATTCCTATCAAATTTTGTCTCAACTCATAAGCGCTTCTTAAATGAGAACCGGATAAAAATCCCAGGCCTCCACTATAAATTTTTAACGGTTGGTGTACCGCAAATTCCATTGAGAAATAAGCTACTTTTTTCGAATAGTTGCCGTCAATTTCATACGGAACTTTAAAATTGTCAAAACTCATATTTATTGTTAATTTTTTTAAAAACCAGCAAATTAACAGAAAATATTGCAAATAGACCCGTTTAAAACGGATAAATATATCTTAGTTTTTCACTTGATAATAACAAATCACGATTTTAGGTACAAAACAAGGTAAAAATCAGCGAGTTATTTGTCTAAATATTCCTGAAAGATAAGTTGCTGAATTGCTTTTCCGGCATTGAAATCGGCATTGTCATTATTGCCTTCCTGCTCAATCACTTGTTCGCCCACATTGTCAAAAATGTAATATTTATCATTTTGCATTAATCCAAAACCATCATTGAAACTAAAGTAAGCATGTGATGGCCGTTTTGTATTGGCCATATTAACGCCCCATTTAAAAGGATTATTATTAATGTCAAATGTTTTTACCAGCGTGGGCGCCAAATCTGTTTGAGAGCAAATATCATCAATAACGACTCCTTTATTTTTAACCAATCCTCCCAGCAGCAATGCAGGTATTTTAAAATCATCAGCCTTCCTGCCGGTTTGAGGTAAACGATGACCATGATCGGCACATATAATTATCAGTGTATTGTTCCACCAGTCCTTTGCCCGGCATTGTTCAACAAATTGATAAACAACGCTGTCTGTATAATGCAATGAATTATAAAACTGCAATTCTTCTGTATTGCCTTCAATTACGGCAGGTGTTGGAGTTTCAAAGGGTTCGTGGCTGCTTAATGTAAGCCAGGTATAAAAAAACGGAGTAGATTCATCAGAAATATCTTTCAGCAATCGTTTCATTACCACGCCGTCATGGGCGCCCCACTTTGAGTTACGATCTGCTTCTTTAAAATCGTTTATTGATACAAAATTCTCATAATCACTATTAATCAGATAGCTCTTTATATTGGCAAACTCCAGTTCACCTCCATAATAAAAAGCCGGCCGATATCCAAAACCTTTAAGCACCTTGCTTAAAGAAGGAAGTTTTTCGGATTTTGAAGGCTCCTTAATGATGGAAGTAACCGGCTGGGCCGGAAAACCACTTAGCAATGCTACAAGCCCCTTGTCGGTTCTATCTCCTGAAGCATACATATTAGAAAAGTAAATACCTTCTTGTATCAACCTGTTTATTCCCGGCGTGATAGAAACTCCTCCTACCTGTTGGTTGAGCACCTTACTGGTCAAACTTTCCCAGATAATAAAAATAATATTTGGTAAGGAATTAGATTTCTTTTCAACCAGTTTTAAACTATCAGTACGCTGCTTATACATACTGTCGGTTATTCGCTTTGCATCTTCATAGGCAAAATAATTGTAGGGATTTTTAGTGAACTTTGCTCTATCGATTATTGTGAAAACAAAATTCCAGGGTGCATTTAATGAAGCCTGATTTAAAATATTGTTGTCAGAAAAATAAACACTGCTTTGGTTTAGCGGAGCGAGTTGCAATCCACCTCTTATCGGGATAATTAAAAAAGCAGTGAAGAGTAAAAATAGCAAAAAAGCAAAAAAGGTATTTTTAACCGGTTGAAATAACTTCTTACCGATAACAACTTTGTTTAATGCAATAATCAGAATACCAAAGAGTAAAATAAATGCGGTCAAAATTAAAAAAATCGGCTGGTTATATATTGATGCCCATACTTCTCTGAAATTGCTCAAATATTTAAAAACTGTTGCATCAAGCCGGAATCCCCAGGCCTTAAAAAGAAAATAATCACTGATTAAAATTAATAAACTCAAAAATATAATAAGATAGCTGTAATATTTTATGATAAATATTTCATTGATTTTTGTAAAAAGTAAACCTATCAAAATTATTAAAATAACAGGAATAAGAATATAGGATGACATAGAAATATCCATTCTTAGCCCATACCACAATGCGTTCATCTTACCTGCCCAACCGGCTTTTTCATCAATTTGAAACACCAGAAATATCATTCTTGCTATCTCAAAAAACAAAATCCAAAAAAGCCAGTATTTCAGTAAGAAATATAATCTCGACAACATCTGTAAAAATTGATAAAGTAAAGACGCAAATGTATTAATAAAAAAAGCAGGGACTATCCCTGCTTTGAAAAAATATATGGAACCCCCTTTTTATAACTCCCAACCAAGAGCGCTGGCGCCCAAAATGGCTGCATCAGATTCTTTTAACTCGGAGAAAATCACTTTCACCTTACCCTTCCAGATCGAAAGCAGGTTTTCTTCCATACTTTCAACCACAGGTTTCAAAATCAGGTCGCCGGCCTTTGTAAGCCCACCAAAGAGAATAATTGCTTCGGGAGCGCTGAATGCAACAAAATCAGCCATGGCTTCACCCAATATTTTTCCGGTTATCTGGAAAACATCTTTAGCCAATTCATCATTCTGCATTGCTGCATCAAATACATCTTTGGAAGTAATATTTTCCGGAGAAATATTGCGCAAAACACTCGGTCTGTCAGAGTCTTGCAGAAACTCACGCGCTGTGCGTGCCACACCTGTAGCCGAAGTATAAGTTTCAAGGCACCCTTTACGGCCGCATCCACACACTCGCCCGTTTTCACCTCTTACAATAATGGTATGTCCTAATTCTCCAGCAAAGCCATCATGACCATATACAATTTTTCCGTCTATTACAATACCACTGCCCACACCTGTACCAAGGGTAATCATTATGAAATCTTTCATCCCTTTAGCTGCGCCATAGGTCATCTCTCCCACTGCAGCAGCATTGGCATCATTTGTAATTGCTGCGGGAACGCCAAATGTGTCAGAGAGCATTTTAGCAAAAGGTACCACACCTTTCCACGGCAGGTTTGGCGCAAACTCTATGTTACCTGTATAATAATTCCCATTGGGGCAACCGGCGCCAATCGCTTTTATCTTTTTTATCCCCCCTACTCCGTTAATTAGTACATTTAAACCAGATTTTAATTCCTCCATGTATCCGTTAATATCCGGATTGCTGGTTTTAATTCCTCCTTGCGAAAGAACATTACCGCGTGCATCTACAATACCAAACTTGGTATTGGTGCCCCCCATATCAATTCCTATCACATATTGTTTGGGCTGTTCTGTTCCACTCATGATTCTTTATTTTTAAATTTGATTAAATGAAATTCAATTATCAGATTACATCTTTTGCATCTTCACCGGCCGATATATTATCATCAGTTGTCATTACACCCACAGGTATATCAGTATTCACATTTTTGCTGCCAACCAGTGCATAATACAAAAGATATGCCATACAAACCACAATTACCCAATAACTGGGGATATAGCCTGCTATATCAGATACCTGACCCTGAATCCAGGGAACAATTCCTCCACCACAAACCATCACCATAAAAATACCGGAGGCCATTTTGATATATTTACCAAGACCTTCAACCGCCAAATTAAAAATGCCACCCCACATGATAGAAGTACACAATCCGCACAATACCAAAAGCATCATACTCACCGGCACTTCGGCCATACCAAAGGATAATGAGCCGCCTTCTGACTTAAACACCGGCATATTGACAATGGAGCTTATAGGATACAAAATGGCTGCTATTACAAACACCAAACCCAGTCCTGAAGCAAAGACCAGCATTGCTTTACTGGAAACTTTAGCCCCAATAGAAGCTCCCACTAATCTGCCTATCAACATCAGGAACCAATAGGTGCCTACTACAGAACCCGCTATAGTGGTGCCTATACCAAGCCCTCCTTTATCGGTAGATTGCGTCATAAACAGGTTAATGAAATTGGGGATACCTACTTCTACACCCACATAAATGAAGATACCTACCGCACCCAAAACAAAGTGTCTAAAAGAAAGTGCGCTATGTTTATCTTTAACACCTGTTTTAGCCGCAACATCAACTTCTGCATGTGGCTCAGGAATATGAACTAAATACAAAACAAAAAATACCAAAGCAAAAATTCCCATTGCAATTAACAAAGCAGGGCTTGCGTCTTTAATGGTAGGACTGGTTGTATTTCCAATTAAATATCCAACCAAAACCGGAACAATTGTAGCATTTAATGAATTAAAAGTACCGCCAACCTGAATCAGCTGGTTACCTTTCTTACCTTCACCACCAAGCGTGTTCAGCATGGGGTTTACAACTGCATTCAGCATACACATTGAAAAACCTGCTACAAAAGCGCCGGCCAAATAGATTGCAAAGCTGCCTGCCGCACCCGACATATATTGAATGGCTACACCAACAAAACCCACAATAATAGCTAATAAAGCCGTTTTCTTATACCCTATTTTTCTTAATAATAACCCTGATGGGATACCCATAAAAGCATAAGCGATAAAATTGGCAAAGGTTCCTAATTGGGACATAGCATCAGATGCCTTAAACTGATCCTTCATAATTACGCCAAAGGGGCCGCCAAGACCCGTAACAAAAGAGATCATACCAAAAAGAATGATCATCATAATAATTGGCAAAGTGTAATTTTTGTTTGTTCCTGCTGTAGTAGTCATTTTTTAATATTTGTTGTTAATAAATACGAATTTGAAAAATTTATAGGCAAATTAGTTCTTCTGCATTGCTTGAAACAATCATTATCATAACAATAATTATAAAAGCAAATGTAAAAATTATTAGCACATATCATTCATTTTACATAAAAAAAAGTCAATCGTTTGCGCAAGATTCTAAAAAAACATGAGATTTATCATTTTCAGAAAAAAAAAACTTTGTTTAAAATAATACTTTGTTTTGTAAATATATATATAACCATTAATTTTAAGCCGAACTAAAAAACATAAGCTGATGGAAATCATTCATATTTCTGCCGAGTGTTACCCTATGGCCAAAGCGGGAGGGCTCGGTGATGTAGTAGGTGCTTTGCCAAAATACCAGAACAAACTGGGGCATATTGCTAAGGTAGTGATGCCCATGTACCGAACTAAATTCTTATACGAAAACGAATGGGAGTTGGTGCATGAGGGCGGACAAGTGCTCAATTCAAACTGGTTTAAATACAGTGTCATTAAGGAAAAGACCAATAAATTAGGTTTTGACCTGTATCTGGTAGATATTAATAATCTTCTGGACAGGGAAAAAATTTATGGTTATAATGACGACACCGAAAGATTTGTTTCTTTTCAACTGGCAGTATGCGACTGGCTCAGTCACTGGCAGCACAAACCCAATATTGTTCATTGCCACGACCATCAGGCAGGCTTAGTACCCTTCTTTATGAAGCATTGCCATGCTTTCAGATATCAATTGGCAGATGTGCGTACCGTGTTTACAATCCACAACGGGCAATATCAGGGTCAATTTGGTTGGGATAAATATTATTTTATTCCAGCGTATGATACCTGGAACTGGGGATATCTTGACTGGAACAATGCTATTAACCCAATGGCATCAGCCGTGAAATGTGCATGGAAAGTAACAACCGTTAGTCCAAGCTACATGGAAGAACTCAGACACAGCGCCAGAGGATTAGAAGCCATTTTTGAATATGAGCGTGGTAAATGCAGCGGTATCATCAATGGAATTGACGTAGATGTCTGGAATCCGGAAACAGATAATTATCTCGTTGAAAAATTTAATAAAGAAAATGTAGCCGAAGGCAAACAGAAAAACAAAGAAAATCTGGCTTCGCAATTCGGACTTGATCCTAACAAACCGCTGATCAGTTTCATAGGCAGGCTTGTGGATGAAAAAGCAGCCGATATTTTGCCGGAAGCAATCAGCCAGTCAATTTATCAATATGGAGGCAAGGCCAATTTTCTCATTCTTGGCTCCGGCGACCCCCATGTTGAAAGCCAGTTAGCTTCCATGAACGGGCAGTTCAAAGGATACTATAATAGTTATATAGGATATAGCGAACCTTTGAGCCACATAATATACGCCGGCAGCGACTTTTTGCTAATGCCAAGCCGTGTAGAACCTTGCGGGCTTAATCAGTTATATGCCTTGAGGTATGGCACTGTGCCAATGGTAAGAAATATTGGAGGATTGAAAGACACAGTGGTTGATTTTGGAAACGAAAACGGGTATGGAATCAAGATGGAGCAATCATCGGTTTGGGATATTGTATATTCAACCGGAAGAGCAATAGATCTTTTCTACAATCAAAAAGACCGCCTTGATGAAATGCGCAAATATATGATGGATATTGATAATAGCTGGGATTCCTCAGCACAACATTATCTTGATTTATATCAGTCAATACTGTAACTTTAATGATTAATAATTAATATTTTTTTTCACATAAACCAACTACCATGTCAATTAATAATGAAATCTTAGCAATTATTCTTGGCGGTGGAGCAGGAACAAGACTGGCTCCTCTTACCAGTACCCGATCAAAACCGGCTGTACCCATTGCAGGTAAATACAGATTAGTAGATATTCCCATTTCTAATTGTATGAACTCAGGGATCAATCGTATGTTTGTGCTTACCCAGTTCAACTCGGCTTCGCTGAACCGACACATTAAAAACACGTACAACTTCAGTATTTTCAGCAAAGCGTTTGTGGACATTCTTGCTGCAGAGCAAACTCCCGAGAGTTCTTTTTGGTTTCAGGGTACTGCAGATGCGGTAAGGCAAAGCCTACGCCACGTTCAACCATTTGACAGCGACTACATTCTGATTCTTTCGGGCGACCAGCTATATCAGATGGACTTTGAGCAAATGCTAAAAAAGCACAAAGATGCCGGCGCCGATTTAACTATTGCTACCATCCCTGTTGCCGAAAGAGAAGCGCCTGAATTTGGTATTCTAAAATCGGATGAAAACAGTAGAATTACTTCATTTATAGAAAAACCTAAAAAAGAACTACTTCCCGACTGGGTAAGCGATACCGGAGAAGCCATGCAGCAAAAGGGCAGAAACTATCTGGCATCTATGGGTATTTATATATTTAATCGAGACTTGCTTTATGATTTATTATTTAATATCTACCCTGAATCCAAAGATTTTGGAAAAGAAATTATCCCTTCTTCAATAAATAATTATACGGTTGCCAGCTATCAATACGAAGGTTACTGGACCGATATCGGAAACATTTATTCTTTCTTTGAGGCCAATCTGGAATTGACTTCCGATATACCGGAATTTAACTTATTCGACTATAGCCAAACCATTTACACCAGACCAAGAATGTTGCCTCCATCAAAAGTAAGTGGTTCAACACTTGAAAAGGCGCTTATTTCCGACGGTTGCATCATACATGCTTCACGCATTGAAAACAGTGTAATAGGCGTAAGGTCAAGAATAGGATATGGCACCAATATTACCAGTACTTATATCATGGGGGCTGATTTTTATGAAACTTTGGAAGAAATAAATCAGGCGCAGTCAAAAAATATTCCACTGATTGGTATCGGCGCAAGGTGTAATCTTCGTAATTGTATCATTGATAAAAACTGTCGTATAGGAGATGATGTAAGACTCAATGGCGGACCACACCTGGAACCTACAGACAATGAACTATATACTGTGAAAGACGGAATTATAGTAGTGAAAAAAGGAGCAGTACTGCCCAATGGATTCACGGTTTAATTGATTCAAAATAAAAACCGATGGTTTTCATCGGTTTTTTTTTGTTCACAAATTTAATGTGTAATTAATACACAATACCATAATTTTGCACAGTATAAATTTTAACGTTTGATATGTCATTAACTAATACAGGTAAGCCTCGCCTCACAATGGCGCAGATTATTAACATGAGCGTCGGTTTTTTTGGAATCCAGTTTGCTTTCGGATTGCAAAACTCCAACACCAGCCGTATTTTTCAAACCTTAGGCGCCGAAATTGAAAAAATTCCTATCCTTTGGATTGCTGCTCCTGTTACCGGCCTTATCTTACAACCCGTTATTGGCCATCTGAGCGACAAAACCTGGGTGGGCAAATTAGGCAGGCGGCGGCCCTACTTTATGATAGGCGCCATTTTTGCTGCATTGGCATTATTTGTTTTCCCCAATGTACATGCACTCTGGCTGGCTGTCATTATGCTTTGGGTGTTGGATGCCTCCATCAATATCTCCATGGAGCCATTTAGAGCTTTTGTGGGAGATATGCTGCCCGACGAACAACGTACTACCGGCTTCGCCATGCAAAGTTTTTTTATTGGAGTAGGAGCTGTAATCTCCTCCGCATTGCCATACATACTTACCGCTGCCGGTATTTCCAACGAAGCTGCACAAGGCATTATCCCCGATTCGGTACGCATCTCTTATTATATTGGCGCTGTTGTATATATATTGGCGGTATCCTATACGGTTGTTACTACTCAGGAATACTCTAAGGAACAACTAATAACATTTGGAGCGCTCAAAGAGGAAGAAGCAAATGAAATAATTATCAAAACTCCATTGAAATCATTTTTTTCGAGCGGATGGATGTGGTTTCTGGTAGGCGCTGCGCTCACGGCCGCTTTATACTTTTACAACCTGAACAATGAAAAGCCATTAGAAAAAGAATTGTATGTAATCACAGGAATTCTCACACTCTTTGGTCTGATGAAACTTATAGCCGGATGGTTTTACCAACAAGGATCAAAAAACGGTTTGGTAGAAATTGTGGACGACCTCAACTTCCTTCCGAACACTATGAAAAAACTTGCCTGGGTGCAATTCTTTACCTGGTTTGCACTATTTGCCATGTGGATTTATTCCACTCCTGCATTGGCGCAACATATTTACAATACCACTGACACTTCTTCGCCCGAATACAACAAAATAGGGAACTGGGTGGGCGTATTATTTGCTGCCTACAATGGTTTTGCAGCAATCCTGGCGCTTGCGCTACCTGCATTAGCTAAAAAATTTACCCGCCCCGGAACCCATTTGATTTCATTAATCATTGGTGGTTTGGGGCTCATTTCATACTTTTTCTTTACCAACGAAAATTTGCTATTAATCAGTATGGCGGGTATCGGTCTGGCCTGGGCCAGCATTTTATCAATGCCCTATGCCATGCTCACCCAGGCTTTGCCTGCGCACAAAATGGGTGTGTATATGGGTATTTTCAATTTCTTTATTGTGATACCTCAGATTCTGGCAGCCACTATTTTGGGTGTTTTGACAAGACATTTTTTTGGAGGCAATGCTATTTATGCCATTCTTCTGGGCGGAATATCCATGATTATTGCAGCATTTTTAAACCTGAGAATCAAGGAAAAGCATTTATAATATTCTTTTTCGGGTCATCGCCAAAGGCAAAGAAAATCTGTATCATTCTTCAAATTATTTTATAATGAAAAAAATATTTTTCTTTTTACCCTTCATCATTTTTGCTATTGTTGCCAGCTCACAAAACATCAACCTGTATCCCACTAATTGGTGGGTGGGCATGAAGTGGAACAAAGTACAGCTATTGGTGAGGGCAGCCGACCAAAATATATCCAACGAAAAGGTGTCAGTGAATTACCCCGGAATAACTTTAAAGAAGGTTTCAAAATTTGCTAATTCGCATTATCTCGCGCTGGATATCACAATTGCTGCAAATACCAAACCCGGTATTGCAAAAGTAAAAGTAGGTAATGAAACCATTAACTTCCCGTTGCAAAAAAGAAGAGCAGGTAATGGCTCCCAATTTGCCAACGGAGCTACTTCTTCTGACCTCATTTACCTCATCATGCCCGACAGGTTTAGCAATGGCGACCCCTCAAACGACCGGATTGCAGGAATGAGAGACCAATCCCTGAATAGAGATACTGTTTTTAACCGTCATGGCGGCGATTTGAAAGGTATTCAAAATCATCTGGATTATTTGCATGATCTGGGGGTAACGGCTATCTGGCTGAATCCGGTAATCATCAATGATATGCCCGAAAGAACGGAGCATGGATATGCATTTACCGACCACTACAAAATAGACCCGCGTATTGGTGGTGAAATAGCATACAAAGAGTTAATAGATGCTGCACATGCCAAGGGCATTAAAATGATTCAGGATGCAGTTTATAACCACGTGGGAACTGAGCATATTTTCTTCAAAGACCAGCCTGATAGCAGTTGGTTTCATCGCTGGCCGAAATTTACCCAAACCAATTATATGGATCAGGTCATTTTCGATCCTTACGCCTCCAAAATTGATAAAGACATCATGGAGAAAGGCTGGTTTGTACCCTCAATGCCCGATTGGGACCAGCGCAACCCTTTTGTTCAAAATTTTTTGATTCAACATGCCTTATGGACAATGGAGGATTTTGGTATTGACGGCTGGCGCATTGATACCTATGCTTATAATGATTTGGAGTTTATGAACCGCTGCAACAAAGCCCTTTATGACGAATACCCCAAGGTCAGTATATTTGGCGAAACGTGGGTGCATGGCGTACCCAATCAAAGTTATTTTTGTCAGAACAATTACAGTATCCCTTTCAAAAGCAATTTGCAGGCAACTACTGATTTTCAAACACTTTTTTATGGCATTCAGCCTGCTGTTTCCGAACCATTTGGCTGGACCGAAGGAGTAAATAAATTATACACTACACTGGCCCAGGATTTTGTGTACAAAGACCCGATGAGACAGGTGATATTTTTGGATAATCATGACCTGAGCCGATTTTACAGCATAGTGCAGGAAGATACCGCAAAGTATAAAACCGCTATGGCATGGCTACTGACATCGCGCGGAATTCCTCAACTTTACTATGGAAATGAAATATTGATGGCCGGCACTACCTATCCGAGTGATGGATATGTAAGGCAGGACTTTCCCGGAGGTTGGCCGGGCGACAAATACAATAAGTTTACCACAGAAGGCAGAACAGATAAGGAAAATGCTGTTTTCGATTATACGAGAAAATTAGCACAATTCAGGAAAAACTCCTCAGCCATAAAAACAGGAAAAATGATGCAGTTTTATCCTATTGACGGGGTGTATGTTTACTTTAGATACGATAAAAATCAAACCATTTTATGTGCAATGAATACCAATGCAAAGCCGGCAACAATAGGCCTGGCAAGGTTTAAGGAAATTATCCGGCATCATAAAAGCGGGAAAGAAATCACCACTGACCGTGTCGTTGCTTTGGAGCAATCAATAACATTAAATCCAATGAGTAATCTGATACTGGAACTACAATAAAATTTGCCAAAGCATCTGGTCTATCCAGTTTTTGTTGTCACTCCCCCACGATTTTGCCAAATCGCCCACAGCCTTTTGTATTTCGGCCATAGTTTTCTTTTTTCCTTTCGTAGGCGGCTTCAGGGTATTTATATCCGGAGCGGTGGCCTTTACTCCGGTTGCTATCCAACTGGTATAAAGCCGAGGAATGGTAACGCCCATTATCATTCCCGGCAGGCCGTGCAACCCCATCGGGCCGCCACTCACATTAATTTCATCGGTGTAGTAAGCAAATACATAAACGCTGTCAAACAAAATGGTTTGTGCCAACCGGCAATTAAATCCCGCAATCACTCGCTGGTCTTCTGGATGAATTTTCCAATTGATATTTTTTAAATCATCCGAAATGAGTGTATATCCATCCAATGATAACAATTTTGTAAAAGTGTTATTTTTATAATCGCTGAACCAAACGTTCTCATCTTCTTCATTACCAAATGAAAAGGTGCGTTTATTACTCCCCTTTCTGCTGAACTTATAAAGCGCTTTATTGTCGCCGAACTCCAAATTATAGTAATTAGTATTAAACTGATCAATTCTCTCTTTAAAACGCTCGAACCACTCACTACCTTCATTTTGCCTATACACATTTACCTTCACTTCGTATTCAATCGATCCCGCTTTCAAAAACTGCTGTGCATGGATAAAAGTGGATACCAAACCCAGTGTTATTAAAAAGATACTTTTCTTCATAGCTAAAATTTTATTTTCCATTTGTTGCTGATGTATTCCCATTATTCATTTTATTGAAGTTCCAGATAAAGCCTAACAAAAAGTGGCGACGCAGTACCGAATTATAGGTTTCCGTAAAGCTGGAACTGCCAAAATTCCGGCTATATCCATTTTTCTGGTTCAGAATATCATTCGCAGTAAACTTGATGATAAACTGGTCTTTCGCCATTCTCTTTTGCACATCCATATTCCAGAATATAAAATTATTATCCGCAGGGAATCGTTTGTCTTTTTGCCTGAACTGGCCAAAAACATTATTTTTGATTTCAAAATTTTTGGGTAAATAAATGGTGCCGCTAAAGTCAAAACCGGTTGACCAGTATTTGGCATTTGCAATCTTATTTACGGAGGCTTCTGCTATGTTGTAGCCAAAATTTGGGCTAAGGCTGATCCTGTATTTCTTTTCCACATCTCTCCCAATATTGAAACGAATGTAATAACCACTGTTTTTAGTGTTGTTTTTAAGCGAATTTCCTTTGTTGTCTGCTATAAAATCCACAAAACTGTTAAAATTAATGTTAGGACTGATACCCAGATCAATATTTGCTTTTTTCAACTTCCTGCTGTACCACATATAGAAGTTGAAATTATTTACGCCGTTTGTATTTACTGTCTGAGTTGTTCTTACAGCCTCCTTAATAATATTTAGTGTTGCAAACGAATTTTGGGTGAAGCCCCCATTTATTCCTACCATAATAAACCTCTCGGAAAACATTTTCCATGATCCATAACTCAGGTCAAATCCATGAGAAAAAGAAGGTTTCAAGGCCGGATTACCGATATAAATATTCAATGGGTCGGTATTCACTTTTATAGGTTGCAATTGATCTAAGCTGGGAGCCGATGAATTTCCATTATAATTAAACCGGATAGTTTCCATTGGCTTAATGGTATAATTAAAACTGGCTCTTGGATAATAATTGGTAAATGAATAATCTCTTATGGTATTTAATGTTTTATTCAATTGTTCATAATTGGTAAATGCAGCATTCCCTCCAAATGAAAAATTGATTTTCTTCTTAGTATATCTGAAACTCAATCCCGGCGAGTTGGCCAGATCATTAAACTCATAATCATTACTTAGTGAATCTATCCTTTTATCATATCCGGTTGGCGATTTTGCCAAAATCTCTCTGTTGTTAATCCGCTTATTGTAATTAAACCCATAATTTATCTCCATATATACATCTTTCATAAGCGGTTCGGTGTAAGCGATTCTGGTATTGAAACTATTATTTTCATAATCAATCAGGTTGCGTTGATCTATAATATTGGTGCTATCCACCGCATTATTTTTGAAGAAATCAATTTTTGAATATAGCAATCCGTCGCTATTGCTTTTACTGTTATTAAAAGAAGTATTCACTGAAAAAGTGCGGAACTCTTTTTTGAACTTGTGCATCCACAGCAGATTTGCATTGTATGCAGATTGATTCACGTCATTGTTACTTTTCCTGCTGTTCTTGTTTATAAGATTATAGTTTTTATCATTTATGTTTTCGGCATAAAAATCTGAGTTCGATTTCGTAAAATTAAGATTACCACTCGTTGTGAGTTTTATGGTGTTCATCGAATCCAGCTTTGACTCAAAGGTAAAATTAGCCGAATGTTTCTGAGAGCTATTAAAATTGTCTGTTATCGAATTCATAGTCCATGAAGAATCCGGAGTAAAGTTTTTTGAAAATGTTTTTGTAGTACCCGGAGCGTCTATTCTCGTAAATTTATATCCTGCATTTACCGAATTGTTATTATCTGTCCCAAATTTGGTATTATAATGAAGGCCTGCATTATAATTGGTAGGAATACCGTTAGTAGTGTTACCACCCATTCCATCACCCATCACCACAATTCCCATACCGCCGCCTTCCTCACCGCCAAATTTTTGGCTATCCTGCCAGTCCAAATTAAGCCATCCCGTATTGCTCGAAATTCCATAGGCTGCCAGTTTTCGCTTGCCCTTAAAGGAATTGATCATGGCAGCGCCGTAATACCTACCCGCGCCTTTATCATCGCTGGTTTTGGTCATATCTCTGATGCCTCCCCCTGCTTCAATTTTTCCAAAATAGCCTTTCTTTTTATCTTCTTTTAATTTCAGATTTACGGTGCGGTCTCTCACGCCATCATCAATACCTGTAAAAGTTGCCTGGTCGCTTTTTCGATCATATACCTGTACCTCATGCACCACATCGGCACGCAGGTTTTTGGTGGCAATGCCGGGATCGCTGCCAAAAAACTCTTCACCATCCACCAATACCTTTTTTACATCCTGCCCCTGTGCAGTTATTTTTCCCGACCGATCCACCTGAAAGCCCGGTAGTTTTCTCAACAGTTCTTCCACATTAGCGCCCTCTGCCACTTTAAAACTGTCTGCTGTAAAAACGGTGGTATCCCCCTTCAGGTAAATGGCTCTGTTGCCCTTCACTACCACTTCTTCCAGCATTTTTATTTTTGAAAATAAATGAATAATTCCCAAATTTGAAATTTCGCCTTTAACCACCTTCACGCTATCAATAAAATCGGCAAAATAAGGGTGTGTAATCATCAGTAAATAATTCTGTGTGTTATCCGTTGTTTTCAATTCAAAAGCGCCGTCTTTAGCAGCTCGGGTAAAATTCACTAAAGTAGAATCATTTTTATTCAAAAGCGCAATAACGGAGTTTTGCAAATTTTTATGTTCCGCAGTGTCTGCCAATCTCCCCTTTATTCCTGTGCTTTGCGCCAATAAGAAAACAGTTGGTAAGAACAAACAAAAAAGTATCAAAATCAATTTTTTCATTCCGGTTTTCTTTTTAATCAGTTTTTTTGTAATCAAAATCTTTATTTTCATACACAAGTAAAACAATCGCCACAAATGTATGACTGAAATTTTTAATTACGATTTTGTCGTAATAATATTTTGTTAAATAATGATTAACTTGCCAAATAAAATTATGCTTATGCCAAATAAATACAAAGAACTTCAGGAGAAATATGAAAGTGAAAATTTTATAGATACCTCCAAACCGGTATGGAATTATTCATTACTTACCGATGAGGATATTCGAAATTTTCAAAGCGGTACAAACTACAGCTTATACGAAAAATTTGGATCACATTCCATACAGGTTAATGGCGTTTGGGGAATGTATTTTTGCGTATGGGCGCCCAATGCCACTTTTGTTTTCGTAACCGGAAATTTTAATGATTGGGACAAGGTATCGCACCCACTCACTCCCCGATGGGACAGGAGTGGTATCTGGGAAGGGTTTATTCCAAACTTCAATCTTGGCGAACTATACAAATACCATATTGTGGGTTATCAAAACAGGGTTACCGAAAAAGGCGATCCGTTTGCAAACTTTTGGGAATTAAAACCACTCACTTCTTCCATCACCTGGGATATGCAATACGACTGGAAGGATGACGCATGGATGAAAAACAGAAATAAAAACAATGCACTGAACGCTCCATGGAGCATTTATGAGGTACACCTCGGAAGCTGGCAACGCCCCGATCCATTTAATGAACATAAATACAATACTTATGACCAGATAAGAGAGCGGCTGGTACCCTACGTAAAGGAAATGGGTTTTACCCACGTAGAGTTTATGCCGCTTACCGAACATCCCTATGATGGAAGCTGGGGCTATCAGACTACAGGATATTTTGCCGCCACATCCCGGTTTGGCGATCCACAGGGCCTGATGCGACTGATTGATGCATTTCATCAGGAAGGAATTGGCGTTATTCTGGACTGGGTTCCTTCTCATTATCCTTACGACTCACATGGGCTTTATATGTTCGACGGCACACACACCTACGAATATGCAGACATGCGCAAAGGATTTCACCCGGACTGGAACAGTTATGTTTTCAATTATAAAAGAGGCGAAGTAAAATCTTTCTTAATCAGCAGCGCACGTTTCTGGTTCGAGCGTTACCATATTGATGGCATAAGGGTAGATGCAGTAAGCTCTATGCTGAAACTGAATTACTCCAGAAAAGAAGGAGAATGGGAACCCAATGAGCATGGCGGAGACGGCAATCTTGAAGCCATTCACTTCATAAAAGACCTGAATGAAATGATTTATCGCGACTTTCCGGATGTGCAGACAATAGCCGAAGAAGCTACTGACTGGCCCGGCGTGTCAAGACCCACCTATAGTGACGGATTGGGTTTTGGCATGAAATGGATGATGGGCTGGATGCATGATACCTTGGATTATTTCAAACGCGATCCAATCTATCGCAAGTATCATCAGAACGATTTCACATTCAGTATGATGTATTATTATGATGAAAACTTCATGCTCCCCATCAGCCATGACGAGGTAGTGCATGGCAAAAGCCCGCTCCTGTTTAAAATGCCAGGAGATTTATGGCAGAAATTTGCAAACCTTAGATTGTTCTTTACCTACATGTGGACACATCCGGGTGGGAAATTACTGTTTATGGGTGGCGAATTTGGACAAACCTCCGAGTGGAATTATCAATCCGAATTAGATTGGTATTTACTCAAACACGATAGTCATACAGGCGCTCAAAGTTGTCTGAAAGCGCTAAACAAAATCCTGAAGGAAGAGCCTGCCATGCATGAAAAACAATTTATCCCCGGTGGCTTCGAATGGGTGGATCTCAATCATCGCGATGAATGTGTAATTGTGTATAAAAGAAAAGCCGAAAAGCCGGAGGATGATTTATTGGTTATTCTGAACATGACGCCTGAGGTGTACCACGACTGGGTTATAGAAGTTCACGACAAAGAATATACCGAAGAATTATTCAACTCTGACCTCAAAGAATATGACGGTACGGGTGATGTATTCAATAAAGACATCCGTACAGAATGTATTGATGAAGAATCCAAAAAATATAAAATCACCATCAATCTTCCGCCACTCGCCGGATTGATTTTGAAATAAACTTAAAAGCCTGTGGCAAAAACCAAACCACAGGCTTTTTTTAATTATCAAATATCTTCATTAAGGCTTATGAACAACTCTTTAAGTTCGGTAGCATCTCCGGGTTTCATTTTGCCCCCAAGAATAAGTCGCATCTGCCTGCGCTGCATAGCGCCATCATAAAGTTTTTTGTCCAATTCGGTTTCAGGAGCAATCTCAGGTACTTTTACTGGTTTCATATCACAATCTAAGCCTACAAAAGTATAATAGGCCACATTGCTCACATATTTTTTCTGCTCTATCAAATCTTCGCCCCAAACCTTTAGATAAATCTCCATAGAGCTATTAAATGCACGGGTCACCTTCGCTTCTATATGAACCAGATTTCCCAATTTTATCGGGCTCACAAATGCCAGATTATCCACCGAAGCGGTTACTACCCTTTTATTGGAATGTTTTTGAGCAGCCATCCCTGCAGCAATATCCATCCAGTACATCAGGCGGCCACCCATCAAATTTCCAAACAGGTTCGTATCGTTGGGCAATACCAACTCAGTCATAATTGTCAAACTATCATAAGGTTTCTTTTTCATTTTTCTGAATTTTTACAAATGTAAAATAACTTGGTTGGTTCAAATGAATATTTTGTGTAGCTTACATTTCTAATAAGTTAGTGTTGTAAATTTGCATAAATAATTCTCTTTATTTTATGAGCAGCAATACAGAACTTTCTTTCGACAATACCGAATTTGCCTTTCAATACAAAAGCGACAAAGAACTCAAATTAGCAAATTTTCTTTTTTCTTCAATGGGAATACCGCTTTTGGTAAAAATGGGCACCCGGATAACTCCCTGGGCTATAAAATCGGGCTTACCGATAAAAGGCCTGATAAAAAGAACCATTTTCAAGCAATTTGCCGGAGGGGAGACACTGGAAGATACTGCAACACTTGCCCAACACCTGGGCAAATACCATGTGGGCATCATCCTCGATTATGCGGTGGAAGGCGGCGATGAATCCGAAGCAGAATACGATAAAGCGGCAGAACAATTCATCAAAGTTATCAACTATGCTGCCACTCAGTCCAATATTCCTTTTATGAGCGTGAAGGTAACCGGACTTTCAAGAGAATCCCTTCTTGAAAAATTGGATGAAATGATGAAAAAAGCAGAGGGAAGTCTCATTAAAAGATATGAAAAAGCCTTGGCGCAGCTCGATGAAGAAGAAAAGAAGGAATGGGACCGAGTTAAGGAAAGGCTAATCAAAATATGCAAACAGGCTGAAGAAAAAAATGTGGGCATGATGGTGGATGCCGAAGAAACCTGGATTACCGACCCATTGGATGCGCTTGTAACGCTGATGATGGATTCTTTCAACAGAGAAAAACCCATCATTTACAATACTGCCCAAATGTACCGCCACGACAGGTTGCAATTTGTAAAAGATTGTTATGAAGCTGCTTCAGAGAGAGGATTTATTTTTGCCATCAAATTAGTGAGGGGGGCATATATGGAAAAGGAAAGAGAAAGAGCTGCCGAACTCAATTATCCTTCACCCATTCAGCCGAATAAAGAGGCTACCGATAATGATTTTAATGAAGCAGTTAATTTCTGTATCCGTCATTTGGATAAAATCGCTGTGAACATTTCATCGCATAACGAAAAAAGCAATCTGATAGCAATAGAACAACTTCGGGAAAATAATATTCCTTTGAATCATCCTCATGTTAGTTTCAGCCAGTTGTTTGGGATGAGCGACAATATTACCTTCAATCTTGCTAAAGCAGGCTGTAATATTTGCAAATATTTGCCATTCGGACCGGTTAAAGAAGTAATTCCCTACCTGATGCGTCGGGCACAGGAAAATACTTCGGTGAAAGGTCAAACCGGTCGTGAAATTGGGCTGATTAAAAAAGAAATCAAAAGAAGAGGGTTGTAGGCGTTACATATAGTTGCCTCCCGAAAATTCACAAGTCAAATTAATTTAAATGATTTTTATTGTAAAATATACAAATATAAAATGACTAACAATCTTAACAATTATTTCCGTATAAAAAGGAGCACAGCACTCCTTCTGTTTTTATTCATATTTCAAAATGGTTTTGCCGCCATTCGATTGCCTAATACAATTAGCAGCAATATGGTGCTTCAGCAAAACAACCATGTCACACTTTGGGGATGGGCAAGCCCTGCCGAAAAGATATTTGTTACTACTTCGTGGAACAACAAAACCGACTCGGTAGTTGCTGATGGCAATGCTCATTGGAAAATAAAAATACCTACAAGCACAGCCGGTGGACCTTATACAATAACGTTGAAAGGACAAAATACCATTACACTCAAAAATATTCTGTTAGGCGAAGTTTGGGTTTGTTCCGGTCAATCCAATATGGAATGGAGCAGTTATCAAAAACTTCAGCAAATTCTTGATGAACTACCCCACAGCGATAATAACAATATCAGATTGTTTCAGGTGAATAAATCTACCGCCACATTCCCTCAGGACAATTTAGAGGGTCAATGGCAGGTGTGTGGTCCCGAATCTCTGAAAGGATTTAGTGCTGTAGGTTATTTTTTTGCAAAGGAATTACAGAAAAAACTAAATGTTCCTGTTGGAATTATCAATTCAAGTTGGGGCGGCACACCGGCAGAAACCTGGACTCCTGCCGAAGTAGTGGCATCCAATAATGAACTTTTAAAATTGGCAGAAGAAAAAAAACCAACCCCCTGGTGGCCTGTGTTACCCGGCTATGCCTACAATGCCATGATTTATCCATTAACCAACATTACCATTGCAGGAGCCATCTGGTATCAGGGCGAAAGTAATACCGCCACTTATTCAAGCTATCAAACTCTTTTTTCATCAATGATAAATAGTTGGAGAGCGGCCTGGAAGATTGATTTTCCCTTTTATTTTGTACAGATTGCGCCATATACCTATGGCAGCAATAATGAAGGAAATTTACTGAGAGAGCAACAAACAAAAACACTGTCAACTCCCAAAACAGGCATGGTGGTAATAACTGACTTAGTAGATAATGTAAAAGATATTCATCCAACCAATAAAATTGACGTAGCCAAAAGGCTGGCATCTTATGCTCTGGCCGAAACCTATCATTTAAACATGGGTAATTACAAAAGCCCTATGTTCAGAAATATGGAGATTAAGAAAGGTAAAGCTTATCTTTATTTCGACAATGCACCAAACGGTTTTATGCTGAATTCGGGAAAAACTGCCAACGAGTTTTTGATTGCAGGAGCAGACAAGGAATTTCTTCCCGCTACCGTAAAAATCGAAAAAGACAGGCTGGTGGTCTTTAATCCTAAAATTAAAGAGCCGGTTGCCATCCGGTTTTCTTTCAGCAATACGGCTGTATCTAATATTTTCAGCAAAGAAGGTTTACCCATTGCGCCATTCAGGACGGATGACTGGCCTGTAAATACAGACAAAGTCAACCCTTAATATCTATTTGATTATCAATATACAACATAGTAATTAAGCGCTATTTGCACCTACTGTTTATAACTAATAGTCTAAAATCCTAAACATTATTATCTGTTTTGGTATCTTGCAGCCATGCAGCAGTATTTACATCTTTTACAACATATTTTAGACAACGGAGTTGAAAAAAGCGATCGCACCGGTACCGGTACCATCAGTACTTTTGGGTACCAGATGCGGTTCGACCTGAGCAAAGGGTTTCCCTTAGTAACCACCAAAAAAGCGCATCTGAGGAGTATAATTTATGAGTTGCTGTGGTTTTTGAGAGGAGGCACCAATATCAAATACCTTAATGATCACAGAGTAACTATTTGGGATGAGTGGGCTGATGAAAACGGCGACCTCGGCCCTGTTTATGGGAAACAATGGCGCAGTTGGGAGGGAAAAGACGGCAAAGTAATTGATCAAATTAGCGATGTGATTGAACAAATCAAAAAAAATCCCGACAGTCGCCGCCTGATCGTGAGCGCCTGGAACGTGACAGACCTGCCTGAAATGGCTTTGATGCCTTGTCACAACATGTTTCAGTTTTACGTTGCCAACGGAAAATTAAGTTGTCAGCTTTACCAACGCTCTGCCGATGTTTTTCTGGGGGTTCCTTTCAATATTGCGTCTTATGCGCTTCTTACAATGATGATTGCTCAGGTTTGTAATCTTGGAGCCGGTGAGTTTGTGCATACTTTCGGCGATGTACACATTTATTCCAATCATCTGGAACAGGTGAAGCTCCAGTTGAGCCGCGAGCCTTATCCGTTGCCAACGATGGAAATCAATAAGGAAGTAAAAAATATATTTGATTTTGAATATGAAGATTTTATATTGGTTAACTACCAGTCGCATCCGGCAATAAAAGCGACAGTAGCTGTTTAAGACGTATTGAAATAATTGCTATTTTTACAGATAGCATTCAAAAACAAAGAATAATACACGATAGCTTAAAACGATACCTTCAACTTTTGCATTTTAAATTCAACCATTTATATTTTAAATTTTTATGACCATTTCCTTAGTAGTAGCCATATCCAATAATTACGCCATTGGCAAAGACAATCAGTTGATGTGGTCTTTGCCCAATGACATGAAGCATTTTAAAAACATTACCTGGGCGTTGCCGGTAGTGATGGGTCGAAAAACTTTCGAGGGTTTGAAAAAGCCCTTGCCCGGAAGAAAAAATATTGTACTCAGTACTAAAAAAGGGCTTACAATAGATGGCGCAATAGTAGTAAAATCATTAGCGGATGTAGAGTTTTTAGTGAAAGAAATGGATGTAAAAGAAATGATGGTCATTGGCGGCGGCGAAATATTTGAACTATATTTTTCAAAAGCCGATAAAATCTACTTAACACGGGTGAATACTGCGATGGAGGGAGATACTTATTTTCCGGAAATAAACGAAAAAGAATGGACACTCACCAGCAAGGTAGAAAACAAGGCTGATGAAAAGCATGCTTTTGATTACAGCTTTGAAACCTGGGAGCGGAGATAGGGTGAGGGTGAGAATGAGGTTAAGGTTAAGATTAAGGTTGAGGTTGAGGTTGAGGCTAAGGCTAAGGTTGAGATTGAGAAGTGTAGAAAAAGTATATTAATCGAAAAATAATCATAAAACAATAAACTTTGAACATTGAACCCTAAAGGGCTACGGCTACAGCGTTCAACTACGGCGATATAAGCTATTGGCTTTTTGCTTTAGGCTATAGGCAATTTGACAATTTGACAATCAGTAATCTGTAATCTAACATCAAATATCTAAAATCTTAAATCCAAAATCATAAATCCCCATGGTTTATTCTCCACTACAGGCTGCTACCAAATATTTTAAATATTATATTCATGCTGCCAACAGCAAAGGACACGGAACGCACTCCCCTTTTGTTTTTGAGTTTATTACTAAAATTTTAAATGATTTCAATGCCTATGATGTATATCAAAAAGTAGAGCCACTGAGGAAACAACTCAAAAAAGACAATCGGGAGCTTACCATTCAGGATTTTGGAGCAGGTTCTGCAGCTACAGACTCCGATAAACGCAGTATCGCTTCTATTGTCAGAAATGCAGCAAAGTCCAAGAAATTTGCACAATTATTATATCGCATTGTAAAATATTATAAGTTTTCAAACATTCTGGAACTGGGTACATCACTTGGACTCACTACCTGTTATCTCTCCCTTGCCAATCTGGAAGGGAAAATCATTACCCTCGAAGGCGCTGATGAAGTGGCTGATATTGCCGGGCAAAATTTTAGACAGCTCAATTTAACAAATATTGAACTTATCAAAGGAAATTTTGACCAGACATTGGAAACGGCTTTACAAAAAATGCCTTCAATTGACTTTGCTTTCATTGACGGCAATCATCGCAAGGAACCTACCGAGCGGTATTTCAATCAGTTATTGCCTCACCTGCACAATGACAGCATTTTGGTTTTTGACGATATTCACTGGAGCGCCGAAATGGAATCTGCATGGAAAAACATTGTGGCACACGAATCTGTTACCTGTGATATTGACCTGTTTTATATCGGTATCGTAAGTTTTAAAAAAGAGTTTAAAGAAAAACAGACTTTTAGCGTTAGGTTTTGATAAAATTCACCGTTTAAAATAATTATCATAAAATCATATTTCTTAACTTCGCTTCTTAATGAACATTCTCATTAAGCAAGCAAAGATTATTGACCCCACATCTCCACACAATGGTCAAACTGCTGATATCCTTATTTCAAAAGGAATTATTTTGCGTATTGGTAAAAATCTCAACGTAAAAGCTGATAGAATTATTGAAGAAAAAGGTATTCATGTCTCTCCGGGTTGGATGGATATTTTTTTAGATTTTGCCGACCCCGGTTTCGAATATCGCGAAACACTGGTAAGCGGCGCCAACGCCGCCGCCAAAGGAGGTTATACCGATGTTTGCGTCATTCCCAATACAAAGCCAGTGGCCGACCAGAAAGCTGTAATAGAGTACATTGTTCAAAAATCTAAAGACCTGCCTGCTACCATTCATCCTTTGGGGGCCATTTCTAAAAATACGGAAGGAAAAGAATTAGCCGAGATGTACGACATGAAGCTGAGTGGGGCTATTGCCTTTACCGATGGGGTAAAACCCATGCAATCTGCCGGTGTGCTTGTGAAGGCTTTGCAGTATGTAAAATTGTTTGACGGTGTTATCATTCAACTGCCTGACGATAAAAGCATTAATCCAAACGGATTGATGAACGAAGGAATTACTTCTACAAGAATGGGCCTGCTGGGCCGCCCCGAAATTGCTGAAGAAATATTTGTGGCAAGAGATATTAAACTCGCCGCTTATGCAGCATCCAAACTTCACCTTACGGGCATCAGTGTGGAGGCTTCGATAAAACTGATTAAAGAGGCTAAGAAAAAAGGAAACGGGATATCCTGCTCTGTTACCCCCTATCACCTCTTTTTCTGCGATGATGACCTCACTTCTTATAATACAAACCTGAAGGTAAACCCGCCACTTCGAAACAAGAAGGACAGAAAAGCGCTTCAAAAGGCAGTGACCGATGGCGCTATCGACTGTATTGCATCGCACCATATTCCTTACGACACCGATAATAAAGTGGTAGAATTTGAACATGCCAAAAACGGAATGATTGGTCTGCAAACTGCCTATGCAGTTGTAAATACTGTATTGCAAGAAACAACTCAGTCAAAAATTGTAGAATTACTGGCGGTTAATCCAAGATTGATTTTAGGACTGGATGTTCCTACCATAAAAGAAAGCAACAGTGCATCTATCACCCTTTTCAATCCCATAAAAAAATGGACGCTTACCGAAATGGATATCCTATCTCTTAATAAAAACACTCCTTTTATAGGCGTAGAACTTATAGGCAAGCCATTAGGCACTATTCATAACAATAAATTAAATCTCCATTAAATGATGAAACTAACACCCACAATAAAAGGGCTCATCACTGCTGTAGCAATGATAGCTGTGGGCTTAATACTTTATTTTAAGAACGTCTCTCCTACCTCATCGTTGATGTTTATTGGTTATTTTTTATACGGGTTGGGGATAGTGTGGGCAATATTTCCTGTTGCAAAACAAAATAGCAAATTATCATTTGGAACACTTTTTAATGCAGGGTTTAAGTGCTTTATCGTGGTTACTTTATTTATGGCTTTATATACCTTCACATTTTATAAAGCCAATCCGAAACTCATAGAAGAAAAGGCAGCGCTTACAAAAACCGAACTTTTAAAAACAGAAAAAAATCGTACTCCTGCCGAAATTGATACGATGATAGAAAATGGCAAAAAGAATTTTGCGGTACTGGCTACATCGGTTTCTATCTTTCAGTATTTGCTGGTTGGGGCCATTGTAACAGCAGCCACCGCAGGAATGTTATCTTTGTCAAATAAAAAATAAAAATGGATATTTCAGTAGTTATACCGCTTTTGAACGAAGAAGAATCACTTCCCGAACTTTCGGCCTGGATTGAAGAAGTGATGCAGGAAAATGGTTTCACCTACGAAATTATTTTTGTAGATGACGGCAGCACCGATGATTCATGGCAGGTGATTACCCAACTGAGAGCTAAAAACGAAAACGTCAAGGGTATAAAATTTCAGCGAAACTATGGAAAATCTGCCGCGCTTAATGAAGCCTTTAAAGCTGCGCAAGGCGATGTGGTTATCACTATGGATGCTGATTTACAAGACAGCCCCAATGAAATTCCAGAGTTATACAAAATGATTGCAGTGGATAAATACGACCTCGTAAGCGGCTGGAAGAAAAAGCGATATGACAATAAACTCACAAAAAACCTGCCTTCAAAGTTTTTTAATGGCGTAACCAGAAAAGTTTCTAAAATCAAATTGCATGATTTTAATTGTGGCCTAAAGGCATACAATAAAAAAGTGGTAAAAAGCATTGAAGTATATGGCGAAATGCACCGGTATATTCCGGTTCTTGCAAAATGGTCGGGTTTTAAAAAAATTGGCGAAAAAGTAGTAGAACACCGTAAAAGAAAATATGGCGTTACCAAATTTGGTTGGGACAGGTTCATCAATGGTTTCCTCGACCTGATGTCCATTACTTTTGTAGGCAAATTTTCAAAAAGGCCGATGCACTTTTTTGGCGTTTGGGGAATAATCTTTTTTGCAATTGGTTTAATCACTTCGCTTTATCTGATTGTTTCCAAGATTATTGATTTTGATTATGGCATTACCAATCGCCCCACATTTTATATTTCGTTGACGGCCATAATTATTGGTATGCAATTATTTTTGGCAGGTTTCATTGGCGAACTGATTTCACGAAATGCACCCGGTCGTAATTTCTATTTGATTGAAGAAAAGGCGGGGATTAATTAGAAATATTAGACGAAGGGATTGAAATAATAAAATAATGATTGCAAAATAAACTATCACAAGTAATAGCTTAGAAGCTATCTTCATTAATTTGATAAGAAAAAATTATTAGTAGAAGATTATGCTAAAATTGAAACCAAGAGAGGTGTTGAATAAAGCCTTTTTAAAAGCAAAGCCCAACAGGGCAGAAATTGACGGTTTCAAGGCAAATCTCATTACACTATTAGAGAGGATTAACAACTCGGAAAGCGAGGAGTTTCATAAAAACCTGATCATCGACTTTTTAAAAAAAACTTATTACGACCCCAATTATTTTATTAATACAAAAGGCAAAAACGATCTCATTATTCATAATGGCAATAGTTCCAAAGCTACTGCCGGAGTAATTCTGGAAGCAAAAAAACCAACTAATGGAGCAGAAATGATGAGTGTGGACAACATCAACAGAAAAGCGCTTCATGAACTGGTTTTATATTATCTGCGTGAACGGATTACACTAAAAAATCTTGAAATAAAACATCTGATTGCCACCAATATTAATGAATGGTTTATTTTTGATGCCAGCCTGTTCGACCAGCTTTTTGCCCAGAACAAAGACTTTATAAAACAATTTAATGATTTTGAGCAAGGTCGTTTGGCAGACACCAAAACAGATTTTTTCTACAGAGAAATTGCCGGTCCATTTATTGACAATATCGCTAAAGAAATTGTGTATGCCCACTTCAATATTCAGGAATACCAAAAAACATTGCGCAATGCCAATAAAGCAGACGACAATTCCTTAATATCTTTATTTAAATTGCTGTCGCCGGAACATCTTTTAAAACTCCCCTTCGCCAATGACAGTAACAGCCTCGATAAACGTTTTTATAGTGAATTGTTGCATATTATCGGCTTGACGGAAACCAAAGTTGGTAGTAAAAAACTGATCGAACGAAACAAAGCAGGCGAGCGCAACTCCGGAGCTATTTTGGAAGATGTTATTATCCATCTGGACAGTTTAGATAAAATAAACAGGCTTGACAAGCCTTCTCAATACGGCTCCACTTACGAAGAGCGGCTTTTCAATGTGGCGCTCGAACTTACTATTACCTGGATAAACCGTATTTTATTTTTGAAATTGCTGGAAGCTCAACTCATTAATTATCATAGATACGACAAACTCACTTCGAGCAAAGGCGGCAAATCTTATTCCTTTCTCAATTTTGAAAAAATAAAAAACTACGACGACCTTAACAGTTTGTTTTTTCAGGTTTTGGCGCGCAAACACGATGAACGAAATGAAGATGTAAAAACGCTTTTTGAAAAAATTCCTTACCTCAATTCTTCGCTTTTCGAACCGACGGATGTTGAACAGGTTACATTATTCATTAGCAACCTTAAAGACGATAAAACAGTTCCCCTATATTCACAAACCGTGCTGAAAGACAGTCAGGGCAAAAAACGATCCGGCAATATCTTCACACTTCAATATTTGTTTGAGTTTTTAGACGCTTATGATTTTGGCGCCGAAGGCGGCGAAGAAATCAGAGAAAATAATAAAACACTGATCAATGCTTCGGTACTCGGATTGATTTTTGAAAAAATAAACGGCTACAAAGACGGCTCATTTTTTACACCGGGTTTCATCACTATGTATATGTGCCGTGAAACCATTCGCAAAGCCGTTGTGCAGAAATTCAACGAAGTAAAAAAATGGAACTGTAAAGATATTGATGAACTTTATGACAAGATTGAAGACCGTAAGGAAGCCAACAAGATTGTAAACAGTATCAAAATTTGTGATCCTGCAGTAGGTTCAGGCCACTTTCTGGTTTCTGCACTTAATGAAATGATTGCTGTAAAAAACGATTTGAAAATTCTGCAGGACAGGGACGGCATGCGCCTGAAAGAATACGAAGTGGAGGTGGTGAATGACGAACTGATTGTTACAGAGGAAGGAGTTCTTTTCGAATATACTCCATTGAGCAAGGAAAGCCAGCGTGTGCAGGAAACCCTTTTTCACGAAAAACAAACGATTATTGAAAACTGTTTGTTTGGCGTGGACATTAATGCCAATTCCGTAAAAATCTGTCGTTTGCGGTTATGGATTGAACTGTTGAAAAATGCCTATTACAAAAACAGCACAGAACTCGAAACGCTTCCTAATATTGACATCAACATCAAATGCGGAAACTCTTTGGTGAGCCGCTTTGCTTTAGATACCGACCTCAAGAAAGCCTTGAGAAGCAGCAAGTGGACTATTGACAGCTACCGATTAGCCGTTGATACTTACCGAAATGCTGAAAACAAGGAGCAGAAAAGAGAAATGGAGCGACTGATAGCAGATATAAAATCTAACTTTAGAACTGAAATCAGTAATAATGACCCCAAAAAAACCCGACTTAGTAAATTAGCTTACGAACTCTATAACAGATTTACCGGGAATATGCTATTTGAATCGGAAGCAGCTTATGGAAAAGGAAAGACAGAAAGAAATTTGGCTAAAAAACGAAAAGATGAACAATATAAAATTGAAAATGAAATTGTTAAACTTAAAGAAGAAATTAGTGCTATAGAATCTAATAAAATTTTTGAAAATGCTTTTGAATGGCGTTTTGAATTTCCCGAAGTGTTGAATGATGATGGCGATTTTGTAGGCTTTGACGTGGTGATTGGGAATCCGCCGTATATTCAATTACAATCTATAAAGGAGATTTCAGGACAATACAAACGATTTAATTTTGAAAGTTATGACAGTATGGGAGACATTTATGCACTTTTTTTTGAAAAAGGCAATCAGATATTAAAAACAAAAGGCGTTTTAGCTTTCATTACTTCCAACAAATGGATGCGTGCCGGCTATGGTAAAAGTTTAAGAAATTATTTTCTGAAACACACTCGTCCCCTTATGTTGCTTGATTTGGGTTCGGGAATTTTTGAAGAAGCTACTGTTGATTCTAATTTATTGTTTTTTACAAAAGAAAATACGCCTGAAACTCACTCATTTAAATCTTTGGATATCAGCAAAGACAAAGAGGTGAGGGATTTAACACAATTTGCTGACAGATTTTTGAATATTGCTCCAAAAATAGATGAAAGTTGGACAATTAGCTCCGAAACTGAACAAAGTATTAAACGCAAAATAGAACAAAAAGGTAAGCCACTAAAAGAATGGGATGTACAAATAAACTATGGAATAAAAACAGGTTATAATGAAGCCTTTATCATAGACGGAGCTAAAAAAGATGAACTGATCGCCCAGGACCCTAAAAGTGCAGAGATTATCAAACCTATTTTAAGAGGTAGGGATATTAAAAGGTATCAGGCAGAATTTGCAGATTTGTGGTTGATTGCAACTTTACCTGCACTAAATATTGAAATTGATGATTATCCTGCTATTAAAAACCACCTACTTTCCTTTGGTAAAAGATTGCAGCAAACAGGAGAAACTTATATCGATGAAAGCGGTCAAAAATGTAAAACAAGAAAAAAAACAAGTAATAAATGGTTTGAAACACAAGACCAAATAGCCTATCATAAAGAATTTGAGAAGGAAAAGATTATGTATCCCAATATGACACTTTTCCTGCCTTTTATTTTTGACAACAAGGGTTACAGAATAAATGATAAAGGGTTTATCATTACAAGTAATAAAACAGCACAATTAAAATATTTGCTAGCAAATTTTAATTCAAAATTCTCAAAAAAATGGATTAAAGAAAACTGTCCCGAGTTACAAGGAGGAACCCGAGAACTTAGGAAAATATTTTTTCAAAATATCCCCATTCCTGAAATACCCGTTGAAGACCAATCCCCATTTATTGAATTAGTCAATCAGATTTTAGAAAAGAAGGAAAGAAACGAAGACACCTCCGACTTAGAATCCCAAATCGACCAATTGGTTTACCATCTTTATGACTTAACGGAGGAAGAAATTAAAATTGTAGAAGGCAAATAAATAAGCCCCGTAAGGGCAACATCCTAATAACACAAAAACCATAACCCAAACCCCGCAGGGGTGCGTGTTACACATCATTTTTTCCGCATGATGATGGCGTTATTATTATATCGCTACTACGAAGCTATTGAAAGAGGAACTCACTAATAATCCATTAAACAGGAGGGTACCGGAAGCACCTCCTTTAGATCAGTTTCACACTTCTTTCAACAAAATTAGTAAGGTCGGCTCCGGTGAGCATACCCAGTGCCAGCAATGCCAAATCAAAAGCCTGATGTGCCAAAGCTTTGCGGGTATCATCATTGGACTCGGCCAGTATTTTGGTTGCTAACGGGTGATTAGCATTTATAGAAACCTTAAACCTGTCAGGCATACTTCCGTAAAAACCCATTCCGCCACCAAGCGCTGCCATATCCTTCATCCTACGCATAAATTCGTCCATCGTTACCGAAACCGGCATGGCCTCCTCACTCAGATTTTCTACAGTAACTTCCATTCCGGGTTTTGTAATGGCTTTTTCGAATATTTCTTTCAGCTCTTTGGTTTGCTCCTCACTCAACTTTGATTCGATTACCTCATCCTTCTCAATCAGTTTTTCAAGCACGTCGGCATCTACTCTTTTAATTTGGGTCTTTTCCAAATCGCGTTCTAAATGGCTGATAAAATGGTTATCCAATGGACTATCCATCACCAACACATCGTACCCTTTTTTATTGGCCGCCTGTATATAACCATCCTGCCTGTCGGCGTTTACTGTATATAAATAAACGACATTACCATTTTTATCTGTTTGATTTTCCTTTACCTTATCATTGTATTCGGTCAAAGTAAAGAACTCTTTTTTGGTATTGGAAAGCAGCACAAAATCTTTTGCCCTATCCCAAAATTTTGGCTCGCTGATGGCTCCGTATTTTACAAAAACACCAATATCGTTCCATTTTTCTTCATAACTTTTGCGGTCATTTTTAAATAACTCTGCCAACTTGTCTGCCACCTTTTTAGTAATGTAGGTATTTATTTTCTTCACATTACCATCTGCCTGTAAAAATGAACGAGAAACATTTAGTGGAATATCAGGCGAGTCTATCACTCCATGCAACAGCATCAGAAACTCCGGCACAATGTCTTTTACCTCATCAGTTATAAACACCTGGCGACTAAACAGTTTTATTTTATTGCGCTGAATTTCAATTTCATTTTTTATTTTGGGGAAATACAATACTCCTGTAAGGGTAAACGGGTAATCCACATTTAAATGAATCCAAAACAATGGGTCATCGCCAAACGGATACAACTCTCTATAAAAATTCAAATAATCTTCATCCTTTAGTTCACTTGGCGCTTTTGTCCATATTGGAGCGGTGGTATTAACAATATTGGGAACCTCTACACTTTTGTATTTAGGCTTCCCTTCTTCATCTTCTCCATCTGGCTCAGATTCTGTGCGGGTTCCAAATTGTACCGGTACCGGCAGAAATTTTGCATATTTATCCAAAATCTGCTGCAAACGGTATTTCTCCAAAAATTCTTTGTTTTCTTCATTGATGTATAAAATCACATCGGTACCACGCTCTGTTCTGCTACCTTCACTAATTTCAAACTCGGTGGTTCCGTCATTCTCCCATCTGGCCGGCGCTGCCCCTTGCTGATAGCTAAGAGTTTGTATTTCAACCTTTTCTGCAACCATGAATGCAGAATAAAAACCTAATCCAAACTGACCGATAATTTCATTGGCATCCTTTGCATCCTTAAATTTTGCCAGAAAATCTTCGGCTCCCGAAAAAGCGATCTGATTGATATATTTTTTTATCTCATCGGCAGTCATTCCTATACCGTTATCGGAAATAGTAATTGTCTTGGCTGCCGCATCCACCTTTACCTGAACCAACGGCGCTTCTAATTCGCCATGAAACTGCCCCATTGATACTAATCTTTTTGCCTTTTGAATGGCATCTACGGCATTGGAAACCAATTCGCGAAGAAAAATTTCATGGTCGCTGTATAAAAACTTTTTTATTATTGGAAATATATTCTCTGTATGTATGGATATTGTACCTTTTTCCTGTGTCATAAACAATATTTTTTGCCTCGATACTGCAAATGTGATACCACACCGGCTTTGCTGGTCATTTTGGCAGATTGTTTGAACTCAGGTTACTGCCTTTCAATAAAAATCATTACAGATTAAATAAAATATTCAGGAAATATAAACTAAAATTAATATCCTTTCAGATTAGCTTTGATGGCAGAATCTTTTTGCGCTGTGGAAAGATTACGCATATTGCCGTAAATAGCATCTTCCCAACCGCCATAATTGGGATTGGGTAAAATGATATATTTTTTCCCGAATTCCGATTGGGTGAGTTCTACATTTTTGCTTCGTTCATTTTTGGGTTTTTTGTCCCACAGCGTACTGAAGTCTGAAAGATTGTCACCTATCAACATCACAATATTAAAGTTTTCTGCAATTGCCTGCCTGCGTGTTTCTTTGGAGCTAACGGATTGCTTTAAAATAAGATGGCTATCATCAGAATAAGGATATTTATATTTTTTCAAATTCTCTAAGGTAACCTTCCTTTCTACCTCATCTCTATTGGTAAGATAAAAAACAGTTACCCCTTTGGAAGCAGCATAATTAAAGAAATCCAGACTACCCGGCAGTGGCAATGCCTCAGCTTTGGAAGTCCATTGATACCAGGAAGGTGCATCAAAGTCTTTGCCCTCCAATGCTCTGTGTACGGCATAAGGACTATTATCCAAAACTGTTTCATCAATATCGGTTACTACCGCCAGTGGCTTAGCTGAAGGCGTTTTAAGCGCTTCATTCAAACTTATTTTTGCAAAATTATAAGCCTGGTAGCATAAGGCATCATATTCGGCGGAGGATTGTATAAAAAGCGACGACCACAATTTACCGTTGGCCAATAAAGCCGATTCCGGCTGATTATTTACTACCGGTTTTGGAACATAACATGCACTGAGTGCAGCTACAGACAAGAAAAAGAACAATCTTCTCATATTGAACTAATTGTAATTTGCAGATATGCAAATATCTGAAAAAAATCAATTAGTTATTCAATACGCCTTCTTCCAGCTCAGTTATTATTTGCTCCTGATGCGCCGTTATCCATTCGGGTAAAACCTGAGAAGAGGTTAACTCCCATTCATTATTCTCATCCCTGTTTAATCGAAAAAACAAACGATTCCCTCTTTCATCTGCTGTATCGGCATCAAAAACATAATTGCCTGCATTATTATTCTTTCTGAAATTAAATTCTCTTAATCGTCCACTGATTTTTATCAATCTCGAAAAATGTATAATCTTCTTAAAGTTGTTATTCATAATTGTTTTCATAAATAGTTCAAGGTAATTTTCATACAGCAATTATTGTGCTACAATTAAATATTTTGAAATAAAATTATCAGAAAATAGCAAACCGGCGCCAAAATCATCAATCCATCAAGCACAAAATAAAAAAGATAGGCATTAGTTGATTTTATTGCTTTCGGATACAGCCGGTAAGTTATAATGCTGGGGATCAGGAAGGTTATATATATTAAAAAATTATCCATTTTAACAAAAAAGGCCAGTGCTGAGGTTAAAAGATGGAGCAATATAAAAACATTAAATATCCTCCTAATGGTTTTTGCCGGCAACAGTGTTACAATGCTCTTTATTCCGGTAATTCTGTCAGCCCGCTTGTCCCTAATGTCAAACAATATACAAATAGGGAAAATGAGTGTAAATCTATGAATAGAAAAAACAGTGTTGAGCCAGGTCCATTCAGCAGAGGTAATAAGCATGGGTAAGATAGCGGTAGCATAAGTCCAAACTAATGTGAGTAAAAAGGTTTTCCCAATTATATGCTTTTCAAGTTGTTTAAATATGGAGTGGGGAAATTTGGGAGCAGTATATAAAAGCGTAAAAAATACCAATGGCAGAAACAAGAGCCAATATGAAATAATTCTCATTCCGAATATCATACCCGCTATGGAAGCAAAAATAAATAACATCCAATGTGTTTTTTTATTGACAGTCAACCATTTAGACCGGGCAACTGTTATCTCTTTGGAAGCATCCGTCAGGTACCAATGAAGATTGTAACTGGCCAAAGTAGCGAAAAACAAGAACCAAAATAAAGCGGGGTTAAGTGTTATTTTGAAAAGATGGCCGGTATAAAAGAGCATTATTACCGTACATAAAGCGATAAAAAGGTTGCTGAAAATAAAAAAATCAAATAATTTTTTAAAAAATGGTAATTTTTGCAAAATTGAATATTTTGTTCAAATTTAGTTATTGATTTTCTAAAGAAAAGAATCAGGTACAAAGAAAAAACGATGAAGGAAATAGCAGAATCCATAGAAGATAGAATTTTTTCAAAGAATATGGACTTTGAGCAATTATCTTTTGAAGTATTTCAATTTCAATATAAAAATAATACGGTTTATCAAAAATATGTTGATATGATTGGCATCGATACAACTAAAATAAACCAAATAAAAGATATTCCTTTTTTACCAATTCAGCTTTTTAAATCGCACAAAATTGCTACTACCTCCTTTCATCCTCAAGCCGTTTTTGAAAGCAGCGGAACCACCGGGTCCATAAACAGCAAGCATTTTGTAAAAAATATTGAATTATATAAAAAAAGTTTTTTACAGTGCTTTTACCAATTTTATGGCAACCCTAAGGATTGGTGCATTATTGGGTTACTGCCCTCCTATCTCGAAAGGCAAAGTTCGTCATTAGTTTTTATGGTGAACCAACTCATTACTGAAAGCAGACATGAGAAAAGCGGTTTTTATCTCAATGAGTTTAAGAAACTTGCGCAAACCTTAAAAATCCTTGAGGCTACCAGTCAAAAAACGTTATTAATAGGAGTTACTTTTGCATTGCTTGATTTTGCAGAACAGTATGCAATGCCCCTAAAAACCACAACTATCATGGAAACGGGGGGTATGAAAGGAAGAAGGGAGGAGATGGTAAGAAGTCAGGTTCATGCCGTTTTGAAGCACTCATTTGGCGTGCAATCGGTACATTCGGAATATGGCATGACAGAGCTACTGTCTCAGGCATATTCTCAAGGAGAAGGAGTTTTTGAAGCGCCACAATGGATGAAAATCCTGATTAGAGATGAAGATGATCCTCTTTCAGTCCATTCAAGCGTTGAAAGCAATAAATTACGAGGAAAAATAAATATTATTGACCTGGCAAATATTTATTCGTGTAGCTTTATTGCCACTGATGATTTGGGATATTTGTACGAAAATGGGGCATTTGAGGTATTAGGGCGTGCCGATAATAGCGATATTCGAGGTTGCAGCCAGTTGGTTTTGTAGCGATTAAGAGGTTTTTTCACTATTTATTCAAAAAAATTTTTGTCAGTAGAAATACACACCCTATATTTGCACTCCCAATTTGAAACGGATCGGTAGTTCAGTTGGTTAGAATGCCGCCCTGTCACGGCGGAGGTCGCGGG
>ENA-UOUJ01000267-UOUJ01000267.1-activated-sludge-metagenome-genome-assembly--contig:-NODE-267-length-40703-cov-6.996211_pt1 | contig 40703 bp, 48 predicted proteins | sample MGYA00249839_ERZ747224 | MGnify/ENA primary metagenome ERZ747224 (study PRJEB28782, sample SAMN03220277) | activated sludge metagenome | biome: wastewater; feature: sewage sludge; material... | reverse complement strand
AATAATCTGCATATACCTTAGTTAAATTTTGGAGGGCAAAAATAGGGGAATTTAACGGTTCAACAAATTGTGGAAAACGCACCAAATTCAGAACGGTATTCAGTTTATGAAAAGGTGTTCAAAAAGTGTACGGTTTCATCCTGCATAATCAGGAGAAATATATATACATATAAACGTATACATATACCGTATGTAAACCCCTTCATCCACATGCTTATTCACCTCGGGGTTAAAAGGTGTGTATAAACCCGGATTTAAAACTCCGGAAGGTTAGTAGAAATGGTGTATAATCTTCCAGATTAAGAGACATTGATTTTTTTGAGTAGATAATTCCCGTTTTATTCGGATTTCTCCCACAATTGTAAACAACTCCATCGTTAAAAAATTATCCCCTTTTTAATAAGTGTAGAGATATACACATTGTATACTAACAGTGAAAAAACAATTAGAAATATTGAATGAATATATCATAACATGATTATTGAAATGTGAATGAGGAGGGGATTGGTAGTGGATAAAGTAAACTGTTTAACTTTACAAAATAATCGTCCGGTGAAGTTTCCACAAATACACACTCCTAATAATAGTAGCTGGATTTAAATAAAATATGTATTAATATATATTATGTCAGATATACACATTCCAAATACGCTTGAAGAAAAAGGATACCTTGATATTCCGGTGGATCCAACCCTGGATCTTTTTGCAGAGATTGAAAAATTGAAAAAAGAAAAAAATGCGATTGTGCTGGCGCATTATTATCAGGAGCCGGATATTCAGGATGTGGCCGATTACATTGGGGATAGTTTGGGCCTGGCACAGAAAGCACAAAGTACTGAAGCGGATATGATTGTTTTTGCCGGTGTACATTTTATGGCGGAAACAGCCAAGATATTGAATCCATCCAAGAAGGTGGTACTGCCCGATCTGAAAGCCGGATGTTCCCTGAGTGATTCTGCTCCACCGGCTCTTTTTAAAGCGTTTAAAGATAAACATCCTGATCATGTAGTGGTAACCTACATCAATTGTAGTGCGGAGATAAAAGCCTTGAGCGATTACATCTGTACCTCGAGCAATGCGCAGAAAATAGTTGAATCTATTCCGGAAGAAACGCCCATTATCTTTGCACCCGATAAAAATCTCGGAGCATACCTGAATAAAAAAACCGGCAGAAATATGTTGCTCTGGAACGGGGCGTGTATGGTGCACGAAATTTTTAGTGTGGAGAAACTGAAACAGCTTAAACTTCGCCATCCCGAAGCTAAAGTGATTGCACATCCTGAATGTGAAGAACCCGTGCTGGCATTGGCTGATTTTATAGGGAGTACCACCGGTTTACTGAAGTTTACTCAAACCGATTCAGCTGAATCTTTTATTGTGGTTACAGAAACCGGAATCCTCCATCAGATGGAAAAGGCCAGTCCGCATAAAACCTTCATCCCGGCCCCGCCGGATAATGCCTGTGCCTGCAATGAATGTCCGTATATGAAATTGAACACCCTCGAAAAACTCTACCTCTGTATGAAGTACGGGCAACCCGAAATCATCATGCCTGAAAGCTTAAGGCTTCGTGCCAAACTGCCGATCGACCGTATGCTTGAGATCAGTGCCCGCTATGGTTTGTAATCCGGCTAAATAAATAAAGTTTGTAAACTGAAATTTATTAATAATTTTATCGCCCTTCATTATTAAAACAAACTGATTATGGCAATTCCTACCGTTGACCTGGCCGATTTTTTAAGCGGTGATCCCGCACGCAAGGCCGATTTTGTGCAAAAGCTGGGTAAAGCATATGAAGAAGTTGGATTTGTAGCAGTAAAAAACCACGGCATTCCCGATGAGTTAATTGCACATTTGTATCAATATGTACAGGAGTTTTTCTCTCTTCCGCTGGAACAGAAAAAGCGCTATGAAATACCGGAACTTGCCGGACAACGTGGATATACCAGCTTTGGTAAAGAACATGCCAAAGGAAGTGATGCGCCGGATTTGAAAGAATTTTTCCAATATGGTCAGGTTCCGCGTGATGGATTTAAAGAAGAAGAATATCCGCCCAATGTGCAGGTGGAGCAGGTGAAACCATTCAACCCCACGTTTGAAAGTGCCTACCGCGCATTTGAGCAATCCGGTAAAGCTTTGTTACAGGCCATTGCATTGTACCTCAACCTCGATGAGCATTATTTTGATGAGTTTGTTCATAACGGAAATTCCATCCTGAGGGCGATACACTATCCGCCAATTACACAGGAGCCTAAAAGTGCCATCCGTGCAGAACAACACGAAGACATCAACCTGATTACATTGTTGGTAGGCGCTTCGGCGGATGGTTTGGAAATACTTACCAAGCAGGATGAGTGGGTTCCGGTAACTTCCTTACCGGAGCAAATTGTGGTGAACGTGGGCGATATGTTGCAACGTTTAACCAATAACAAATTGCGCAGTACTACACACCGCGTGGTAAATCCAAAACGGGAACTCTGGCATACCAGCCGATTCTCTATACCGTTCTTTTTACATCCAAAAAGCAGTATGAGCCTGCGTTGCCTGGAGAGTTGCATCGATGATGCACATCCTAAAGCATATGAAGATGCTACCGCAGGGGAATACCTCGATGAGCGGTTGAGAGAAATCGGATTAAAAAAGTAAAGCATGCACATATAGTTGGTCCTGATTCGTCACATCCCTTTTCTGAAAGCAGTTTTAAGGTACACGCTCACTGCTTTTGGTGGTCCGCAGGCTCACCTGGGCATGATGATGAAAACTTTTGTGCATAAACGTCGGGATATCACCGAACTCGAACTGATAGATTACAATACGTTTTGTCAGATTATTCCCGGAGCATCCTCCACACAAACCTTAACGTTAATTGGTTATAAAAGGGGTGGCCTTCCATTGGCCATTTTAACGCTGCTGATTTGGATTTTGCCGGCCAGCATCCTAATGGGTGCTATTTCATTTTTCATGACAGGAAACGACAGTGAGGTGGCAGCCAGGCTGTTTCGCTATGTTCAACCCATGGCGGTGGGTTTTCTGGTGTATGCATCCTTTAGTGCTTTGCTGGTATCGGTTAAAAATTTAATTACCTGGGTGGTGATGTTGTTATCCGCCGGCATTAGCTATTACTACTTCAAAATGCCCTGGATGTTGCCGGTACTGATTGTATTGGGTGGAATAGTGACCAATTTCAGTAACCGGCGTATCCCGGAGAAGGAAGTGATTAAACCCCGGCAAATACGGTGGACCAACATATGGTTGTTCGTTTTCATTTTTATGATTGCCGGAATTTTGAGTGAAACGGCCAGGAAGCAGGAGTGGGAGCACCGAAAGGCATACAATATGTTTGAAAACTTCTACCGCTTTGGTAGTTTGGTTTTTGGCGGGGGAGATGTTTTGTTGCCCATGATGCTGGATCAGTACGTAGCCCGGCCGGATGCTACCCGGGTGCAGGAGAAAAACCCAAACGCCATCCGCATTCCGCGTGATGAATTACTTACAGGATATGGTGTGGTGCGCGGTGTACCCGGACCTGTTTTTTCGGTAGCGTCTTACACCGGCGGGGTGATTATGAAAGACGAGGGCAAGGCCATGCAGCTGTTAGGATGCACCATAGGTACGGTGGCGATATTTCTCCCCAGTGCGTTACTGGTATTGTTCTTTTTTCCGGTGTGGCAGTATCTGAAAAAATATGTGGTGGTGTACCGGGCACTGGAAGGTATTCATGCGGTGGTGGTAGGATATATGTTTGCAGCAGCCTTGTACATCATGGGAAACATACGCCACACGCTGGATACAAGCAATTTTATGATGCAACTGGGAATCATTACCGCCACTTTTTTGCTGCTTCGTTATTCTCGTGTACCCGCACCCGTTATAGTGCTTGTTTGCATGATTGCAGGAGCAATTTCCTGATTTATTTTTTGTAATACATCCCTTTTTCTATTTCGCGGATTACCGCATCGGGTACAAGATACCGTATCGACTGGTTGCGTTTTATTAACTCACGGATATGCGTAGACGAAATTTCAAGTAAAGGGGCATCTGCTATGGTGAGTCGGGCACCTTCTACCGGTTCCACCATAAATCCCGGTCTTTTGTAGATGATGATGGGGTAGTTCTGAAGAATGAGTTCTCCATTTTTCCAGCGTTCCACATTTTGGAAACTATCGCTGCCCATAATCACATGGAACTGATGTTTTGGATATTGCTCCTGAAGGTACGTAAGGGTGTGGATGGTGTAGGAAGGTTTGGGGAGATGAAACTCTACGTTACTGGCTTTCAACCGATGTTCTCCTTCAATAGCTTCCTGAACGAGGAAATATCGATGGTTTTCGTTGAGCAGGGTAGACGCAGGTTTGAACGGATTTTGAGGAGAAACAATAAACCATACCTCATCTAAAGGCTGAGTTTGCACAATATGATTGGCAATGATGAGGTGGCCGTGATGTATGGGGTTAAACGATCCAAAGTATAAACCAATGTTCATAAAAGCGGGGTATTAACATTCTTCAACGATTACCTGATCTGCCTCATTTAGCCGCAGGCTCAACTGATACCCCGAAACGGTAATGGAGATCGGGTCTTTGAGTGGCGCTATCTGGTTCACCGTTACAATTTCCCCGGGCACACAACCCATTTCCATTAATTTCAAAAACAGCTCCTCACTGGAAAAGGCGGTGATGCGGGCTGATTTACCGGGCTTAATTTCAGAGAGCTTCTTTGTCATTCTAATCAATTATCGTTTCCACAAAGGTATCCTATCCATTTGTTTTTATATTTTCGAATATAGAAACAATGATTCATTTTAATTATCAAACTCCTCTACGCATCCGGCACATTCGCCAACTTAAAGCGTTTTTGCAAGAACTCATTATTTCTGAAAAGCATACCGCCGGTCCACTGAATTTTGTTTTTTGTACCGATGCGTATCTCCTCAAAATAAACCAGCAGTATCTCAACCACCACGACTATACAGATATCATCACCTTTAGCTTCAGTGAAGAAAAGCAAGTTGTCAGCGGAGAATTATATATCAGCGTGGATCGTGTAAAAGAGAATGCCAAACGTTTCAATGTACCCCTGTCTAATGAATTGCACCGGGTCATGTTTCACGGAGTACTGCATTTGTGTGGGTACAACGACAAAACCAAAGCTCAGGCGGCCCAAATGAGACAGCGGGAAGACCATTACCTGAAGCTTTACTCTAAACGTTCCACGTAACACTGTTTCACCGAGAAACACACAATGTTCCACGTAACACTGTTTCGGGGAGAAACGTTAGATTTGCTAAATGGATGAACAACGAAACGGACAATCAACTCAGGTGGAAATGTTGAAGGAAAAACGGAAATGGCAAATAGCCATGCGCAGGTACATCCTAGAAAAACAACCGTCTGCCCAATATGCCCCTTACTTTGGAATTACGATAGATGGGTTCAGAAAATGGATTGCCCTTCAGTTTACAGAAGATTTAAATTGGGATAATTTCGGAAAGCTATGGCAGTTTGAACATATCGTTCCGGCGCAACATTTTAACCTCAACCAGGAAAGCGAACTGAAATTATGCTGGAATTTCCTGAATATTCGGGTGAAAAATGAACTAGGCCCATCCATACTGGAAGTATCCGGATTCGCTGCCATGCACTACTTCCGGGAGGTGTTTGAACGAACCCAATTAGAAATAGCTGGTAAAATGGTAGAGAAACTCATCCATCTCCAATCAGCCGAACTACCGGTATTTGTACGGGAATACCTAAACACCCAGGCCACCCAATGGAAACTATTGTCTTCACTCACTGGAGATAGCCTGCTGCGAATCAATCAGGGTGAAACCCTGGAACATATCCTGCTCGAGCAATCCGTTTTGCAAAAGTTTGGAAGCTGAACACTTTCGACTTCTTTTCACTTTTGATATCAATTAACTTTGCACCCTTATGTTTCAGGAATATGATGTTATTGTAGTAGGGGCCGGACATGCAGGTTGCGAAGCCGCTGCCGCAGCAGCCAATATGGGCAGCAAGGTGTTGCTGGTGACGATGAACATGCAAACCATAGCCCAAATGAGCTGCAACCCGGCTATGGGCGGTATTGCAAAAGGACAAATTGTAAAAGAAATTGATGCCCTAGGAGGGTATAGCGGCATTGTAACCGACAAAAGTGCCATCCAGTTTAGGATGCTCAACCGCTCTAAAGGTCCGGCTATGTGGAGCCCGCGCGCCCAAAACGACCGGGCCCTCTTTGCTACCACCTGGCGGGAAATGCTCGAACAAACACCTAACGTAGATTTTTATCAGGATAAGGTTCAGGAAATTATAGTAGAAAACCATAAAGCTTGTGGCGTAATCACCGGCATGGGACACGCTATCAGAAGCAAGGCCGTTGTATTAACCAATGGAACCTTCCTGAATGGAGTTATACACATTGGAAATCAACAGTTTAAAGGTGGGAGAGTGGCCGAAACCCAGGCAACCGGCATCACCGAACAACTGGTGAGCTTAGGGTTTGAAAGCGACCGGCTGAAAACAGGTACCCCACCCAGAATCGACGGCCGCAGTTTAGATTATTCTAAAATGGAAGAACAAAAGGGAGATGAGGAAATGGGCGGTTTCAGCTACCTCGAAAAACCGGTCCTTAAACCGGAAGCCCAGCGCAGTTGCTGGATAACCTACACCAGCCAGGAAGTACACGAAATCCTGAAAACAGGATTTGATGAAAGTCCGATGTACCAGGGACGCATCCAGGGCAGCGGCCCAAGGTACTGCCCGAGTATAGAAGACAAAATCAACCGCTTCGCCGAAAGAGACCGCCATCAATTGTTTGTAGAACCCGAAGGATGGAATACGGTTGAAATTTACGTGAACGGATTCTCAACCTCTTTACCAGAAGTTGTTCAGTTACAAGCACTTAAGAAGGTTCCGGGGTTCGAACATTGTAAAATGTTCCGACCGGGCTACGCTATCGAATACGATTATTTTCCTCCAACCCAACTACACTCAACCCTGGAAACCAAGGAGGTTCAACATTTGTTCTTTGCAGGACAAATCAACGGTACCACCGGCTACGAAGAAGCCGCTTGCCAGGGCCTTATCGCTGGAATGAACGCACACCTTTCAGTGAAAGAAAAAGAACCATTCGTTTTAAGCAGAAGTGATGCCTATATTGGAGTACTGATAGATGATCTGATTAATAAAGGAACCGACGAGCCGTACCGTATGTTCACCAGCAGAGCGGAATACAGAACATTATTGCGTCAGGATAATGCCGATATCCGCCTCACAGAAAGAAGTTTTAATGCCGGCCTGGCAAGAGTTGATCGGATGCAAAAACTGGAAGAAAAACTGAAACAAGTGAACGACCTTAAAGCGTACCTGCAGCAAACCGCCCTGGAACCATCCGATATCAATCCTTTTCTGGAAAACGCAGGGTCGGCACCGCTACAAAACAAACAAAAAGCTGCTCAAATTTTATTACGGCCCGGCATCAGCCTGAACGATATGCAGCATCACGCAAAATCCTTGCAGCATCTCAATACCCTCGAAAAAGAAATATGCGAACAGGCAGAAATCCAGATAAAATATGAAACATACATCAACAAGGAAAAAGAAATGGTGAAAAAGATGAATGAGTTGGAAAACTTGTCGATACCCGATAACTTTAATTTCGATAAACTGGTTTCGCTGAGTGCTGAGGCCAGACAAAAATTTTCAAAAATAAAACCCCGTACACTCGGACAAGCATCACGGATTTCCGGCGTTAGCCCAAGCGATGTGCAAATTCTGATGGTGTATATGGGCAGATAACCGGACACCATGTTGAACACTACTGATAACACATCTTCCCGCGAAAAAATATTTGAAGAAGTACACAACGGTATATCTTCGTTTATGCGTATACGTGAGGTTGATGCTTCCCGCCCTTGGGGAGGGTTTTTTGTTATAGATGAAGCCGACACCGATCGCTTCATTCAGGAATATTTTCCTCACCTTACAAGGGAACAACTGGGTATCTCCGGTAAACTCAGTCCGAAAATTTTACTCGTGGCCCCACAGAAAAGATTGAGCTGGCAATACCACCACCGCCGCGCAGAAATATGGAAAGTAATACACGGCACCGTAGCCGTAGTAACTAGTTACGACGATGTGGAACGAACACAACAAATCCTTCAACCCGGCGACATCATTGAATTACAGCAAGGTGAAAGGCACCGCTTGGTAGGACTGGATCACTGGGGCGTAATTGCTGAAATCTGGCGGCATACCGATGCTGATAACCCCAGCAATGAAGAAGACATTGTTCGGGTGCAAGACGATTTCGGAAGGTAAAAAAGGATGGAGCCGACCCTCGGCCGACCCACATCCTTCAGCCATTACTCACGAAGTGGGTTTGCTCCCCATCATCAACAGGTCACTCACCTGAACCTCCGTAACATAACGCTTCACGCCTTCTTTATCGACGTAATTCCGGGTAACGAGCTTCCCCTCCACCACAACCTCAGAACCTTTGTTCAGATACTTCGCAGCAACATCTGCAATCTTCCCAAAAGCCACAAGATTATGCCACTGGGTCTCCGTCACCTTCTCACCTGCATTGTTCTTGTAAGTTTCATTCGTAGCCAATGAAAACTTCACCAACTTTTTTCCATTGTCAATGTCTTTCGATTCCGGATCAGCGCCTAAATGTCCGATCAACTGAACCTTGTTTCTTAACGCATTCATACGTACGGTTTTAATAAATAAAAAAATCGATTTACTGAACAAAGAAACAACGGAACAAAAGCCTCAGTTGTATCTCAAACGTTTTCATTCGTAAGTAAATGTTTATCCCAAATAGGTGCCCTCCTTTTCCACCCATGCGTGGTATTGTTTTTGGCGGGCACTCCGGTTAAATTGTGTAACTAAATCTGTACATATGAATACCCTTAACCGTAACTGTATTTGCTGCAACAAACCCCTGAAAGGACGTATGGATAAACGCTTTTGCGACGACTATTGCCGGAACCACTTTCACAATGCCATCAAATCACCGGAAAATAACCTCATGCGAAACGTAAACAACGCCCTCACCAAAAACCGCAGGATTTTGAAAAACACCTATCAGTCTACCCCACCACCTCATCAGGTTCCGGTGGAAGATTTAATGCAGGAAGGGTATGTATTCCGCTACCATACTCATTTTTTGAACGAAGAACCCAAAGGCTATGGTTGCTATGATTACGGGGTGCTGCTTCAGCCCGCCGGTATGTGTACCATAGTTCAATGTGAAGGAACGAGGATTAAAAAAGAGAACTCCTTTTCTATTTCTCTGCACAATGGGGCCCAACCCTGATGCAAGCAAAATTTCGGTGAAGGTTTCATCCTATTGAAACGAATACGTACCGGTAGGTTGTTTTGAAGCGGATTTCCCTTGTATGAATGGAATATAATACCTTTGCGCCCTATAACATTTCAATAACCCGGCAGCAATTAGCTTTGCTCCAATTGATTGCATATGAGAAAACTCTCCCTGTTGGCCCTTTGTCTGGTAACGCTATCTACCACTTTTGCACAAAAAAATAAACAAAAATTAAACCGCGCGGCGGATCATTTTATGGTTCAACTGAGTTATGATTCATGGTTGGGGATGCCCGACAGCATCAATCAGGCTCAAAGCGGTTTTAGCAGAGGAGCGAATGTGTATATAATGCTCGATAAGCCGTTTAAGAACAATTCAAAATTCAGTATTGGTTTCGGTTTAGGCATTTCTACCAGTAATATGGTGTTTAAAAGAATGGAAGTTGATATCACCAGCAATCAACCCACCCTACCATTTACCTCACTGAGCGGTCAGCCCTATTTTAAAAAATATAAACTCAGTACAACCCATGCTGAAATTCCCCTGGAACTGAGGTTTATGAAAGATCCATCTCAACCTAAAAAAACATTTAAAGCCGCAGCCGGATTTAAAGTGGGTACGTTGCTGAAAGCCCAAACCAAGACTAAAAACCTTCTGGATGCTCAGGGGAACGCCATCGGAAGCTATACCGAAAAACAATCTTCAAAATCGTATTTTAATTCTACCAGATTGGCCGCCACCGCACGAATTGGTTACGGAATATTCTCCATCCACGGTGCCTACACACTGAACAACCTCTTTAAAGATGGTGTTGCCCCGGAAATCAATACCCTTCAAATCGGGATTACTTTTAGCGGTTTGTAATCGGAACACGGAACCACCTCTCTTTTTTCGCCCCAAAAGCTGATGGCGTTTAACTAACTTTGCCACTCAATAGCTTTATCCATGAGCGATGCGATTAAACATGAGTGCGGACTCGCCTTTATCCGATTAAGAAAACCGTTCAGTTATTTCCAACAACGTTATCAAACGGTCCTGTATGGGTTGAGCAAACTCTATCTGTTGATGGAGAAGCAGCACAACCGGGGGCAAGACGGAGCCGGTATAGCCACGGTGAAATTGCATACCGAACCCGGATACCCCTTCATGTATCGTACCCGCAGTGTAGATAAACAACCCATGGCCGATATTTTTTCCGGCATATGGAAAGAAATCAACCACATTGAAAGAGACCAACCCGGAATTAAACACCATCCCGGCTTAATGAAAGGGCACATCCCCGCCATGGGAGAAGTGCTGCTGGGCCATCTTCGATACGGAACCCAAGGCAAAAATGATGTAGCATATTGCCATCCTTTTGTGAAAAAAAATACCATTCCATCACGCAACATTGCGTTGGCCGGAAACTTCAACCTCGTGAATACCGAAGAACTGTTTGCGATGATGCAGATTCAACCGGATCATTTTGAACGCTCCAGTGATCTGGCCGCCATGCTCGAAGTTTTTTATCATTACCTCGTTCAGGAAGATGAAAAAACCCCCAACCAACCAGACCTCGAAAATATTTTAAAAGCCACCGTACCGTTGTTCGACGGAGGATTTCATGTGGCAGGCATTCTGGGTAATGGCGACGCTTTTGCCGTACGCGATGCCCACGGTATTCGTCCGGCCTATTATTTCATCAATGAGGAAGTGGTAGTGGCCGCCAGCGAAAGAGCGGCGATTCGTACCGCTTTTAACCTGGGCGAAAACGAAGTGAAAGAACTCATGCCCGGTGAAGCCCTGATTGTACTGGCCAACGGTCAATGCAATGTAACCCGCGTAGTACCGGAACAGGAACGTAAAGCCTGTAGTTTCGAACGCATCTACTTCAGCCGCGGAAGCGATGAAAAGATATACAAGGAACGCAAAGCACTCGGCTACCACCTCAGCAGTACGGTATTGGAAGCGGTGGACTATGATTTAAAAAACACCATCTTTTCTTTCATTCCCAATACCGCGGAAACGGCATTTTATGGAATGATAAAAGGCGCAGAAGATTATCTCAATCAAATAAAGGTAAACCGCATTTTAAGTTGGGGCAGTGAAGTGGATGAAGCAAAACTAACGGAGATGGTTAACCGAAAAATTCGGATTGAAAAAATTGCCATCAAAGATGTAAAGTTACGCACCTTTATTACGGAAGATGAAAGTCGAAACGAAATGGTGCAACACGTGTACGATATCACGTACGGAACGGTCCGGCCCGGTGAAGATACCCTCGTGGTGATTGATGATAGTATTGTACGTGGTACCACTTTGCGCGAAAGTATCATTCGTATGTTTGGAAGATTACAACCCAAACGCATCATCATTGTTTCTTCGTCTCCGCAAATACGTTACCCCGACTGTTACGGAATTGACATGAGTAAGATGGGCGACTTCATCGCCTTCCGGGCTGCTTTGGAATTATTGGAAGAAACCGGACAATCTTCTATGCTTCAGGATGTGCTGCAGCGTTGTAAAAAACTGGAACAGGAAGGAACCTTACATACAGAGAATGTGGTGCGCAATATTTATAAACCCTTTGGCCTGGAGCAAATCAGCCGAAAGATTGCACAAATGATTACTCCGCCTGAAATGTCCATTCCCGTAGATGTGATTTTTCAAAAAATCGAATCCTTACATGAGGCTTGTCCGGGTAACCTCGGCGATTGGTATTTTACCGGTAACTATCCTACACCCGGCGGGAACCGGGTTTGCAACAAAGCCTTCATCAATTTTATGGAAGGAAAAAATGTACGTGGATATTAACCAAAAATTTCATTGAGCATTCCGGCCAACCGGATACCTGCTTTTAGCAACTGATTATTGAGCGCTTCCACGTAATCGTAATTATACTTGTATTTCAGTTTGGATTGCGCCGGTGTTTGATTGTAAATATTGGTTGCCAGTTCGTATGATTCATACAACCAAACAGAAATGGGTTGCTTCATCCACTGATGTATTTGTGCCCGTGTAGCATGGTTTATCCATTGCACATATTCCGTATAGCTTAGCTTTTGATATTGAATCAGCTTGTCATCCCACACCTGATGCAGGTTTACCTGTTCATCAAACCAAAATACCGTTATACGGTTGCCCCCGCGATCTTCGGGACGGCCGGTATGTAAAGGTTGATGCACATCTCCCACAAAATGAATCAGCAGTTTGAGGTAATCTCTCTTAAGAGAATCAGACAGTGTCGGATTTTTAAGTGCGTTGCTTAAATATACAATAGAGTTGTATGCATTTTGTCCGGAATCCTGAAGCAAGTTGCGGTTGAACTCATATAACGTCATGCCCGGTTTAAAGTTGATATAGTGCGATCTATCCAGCGAATCGTACTGTGGATTCGATTTAATAAAATCAGCCCAGTTACTGCACATGGCAATCGATTCATTTCCTAAAATGCGGCGAATGTTTTTCTTTGCCTTAGGAGTTAAATGTTGTTCGGCAATTTCACCCACTATGCGATGCCCCTGCATTCCCCATGCCCGCACATCTGTGGTAATGCCTGCAAACATCCAACACATACTTACGGTTATAAGTACAGTGTGAAACTTTTTCATACGGCTTAACGTTTAAATTGTTGTTCATATACATCCACCCATTGCTTCACCGTCATTTTTTTCATGAGCTGACCGATGAGTTCAAACGGAATAGAATCCGTTTTCTTAAATCGAATACAACTCTTACCCATATCGGGCTTTTTGCCTGTTTTCTTTTGATAATTTTCTATGAACCAGTTGAGCAATTCTGTATCGGCATAGATGCCCATATGATACACTGCGATGAAATTTTTTTGTGCAGCGATTGATGCAAATGGCAGCGGTTCTTGGGGTTTACAGTGGTAACCTGCCGGATAGAGATTGTGTGGTACTACGTATCCTATCATTCCATATGCCATGGTTTCTTCAAAACCTTTGGGAATGTTTTTTAAAATGGTTTCCCGAAGTGTGGAGAATGTTTCCTTTTTAGAAGGATCTATTTCTTTCAGGTAATCAGCTACTGTGGGGGCTTTACTTTGCATACGCAACTTATTGTATTTGTAACATGCGTTTAAGTTTCTTATCCAGAAAGAAGGTTCCAAACGGTACGAGTGATAAGAGGAAAGCAACGGTTGCCTCTCCGAACGTCCATTTATACTGCTTCCACACCATTAAAAGTAAAATACAATAGAGTACAAACAAAGCGCCATGCGCCGATCCGGTGTAGCGTACGGCCCAATCCATGCCGCCCCAGTATTTCATAGGCATGGCAATAAATACCAATACAATGTAGGAAATACCTTCAATAATGGCCGTTGCCCTGAACCATTTTAATGTGCTGTGGTCTGTCATGATGATTAAGTTGCGCCAAAATTAGCTCAAAACAAACAGACCACTCACAGTTTCACATTTTATCAGCATGTATAATGCAGGAGGTTGATGAAGGACACATTTATCAATAACCCACGACAGATATAAAAAAATGAGAATGCATGTATTATCCATCAAAGAATGGTGTTAACTTTATAGCATTACAAAGGAAGTATGAAACATATTTTACTGATTATGGCTTTGTGGATGGGAGCCCACACGGTATGTGCCCAAAACCAAACCCCCAAGGAGCCGGCCAAACACTCGTTCACCACTCATCCTGCCTTGAAAGGGAAAAAGGTAAAGCGTGTACCCGATACCGTACGTTTGAGTTTTTCAAACAGTTTTTCCGGCGTAACCTCTGCCCAATGGTATAAAAAAGACAATTTGTATCGCGTACAGTTTACACAAAATGGCCAAACACACATAGCGGTTTTCAATGAGCTGGGTGAAAGGATGGATTAATCAATTCAGGGTTGCCTTTCTACAAAGGCTTTAAAATCTTCCAAAAATTTTCTTGATTGCTTTTTAAAAGCACCCGGCATCAGCCAGGCGATTATTTTCATGAATCCGCTGAAACGAAAATCCTGATCATTGATGTACAACGTAGCACTGGCGGATTGAGCTTCAAACCGACTGACTACGGTATTAAACACGCCCTTCGCTTCGAAAGTTACTTTAAACGAATGAGGTAAATTGTTTTCAATAATGGTTTCGAGCATGGTCATTTCCCTTTTACCCATTTTGAATACAAAGTGGGTTTTAGAACCGGCTTTTCCGGGTTCGCCACTCAACGGTTCCATCTTCACAAATCCATCCATCCACTCTGCATAAGTATCCGGGTTGGTAAAATGTTTCACCACTTCATCCACAGGTTTATCAATTATTATTTGCTCACGGTATTGCATAAACGAAAAAATTTGTACTTACACCTTATAGATCGAATTCAACCTTATTTACCCATGCCTTCTGCCTTCCATGTTTTAAACAAGGCGATGGTACTGTCGCTTAAACGCGGTTTTTTCATGGGCATAAAACCTTTGGTTCCGGGATAATATTCGATTCGGCGGACGATATCGTTGATTTGCATAGATACATCCTCATAGGTTTCTAAGGATGATTTTTTACCGTCCCTGGAAGGAAAGTGGCACGGGCTGCACTGCACCGAAACAATGGGTTGAATATGTTTTGCGTAGCTCACCGTTTGGCTGATACCGGCGGCCTTTCTGGAAGAAGTGCAATACGTAAAAAAGAATACACCGGATAATACAACGGTTAAAAATTTAAACTTCATACATGGAAACTTGAAGGTGATTCAGTTACTAAGGCATAAATTTAGTGTATGAAAACGATATATATCATCCGGCATGCAAAAAGCAGCTGGGCAGATCATTTTTTATCTGATTTTGATCGCACCCTGAATGCACGCGGCCGGCAGGATGCACCGATGATGGCCAATCGTTTGAAGCAACGCGGAATCAAACCGGGGGGGATTGTTTCTTCCCCGGCGATGCGCGCTAAAACAACAGCTGAAGTTTTTGCATCCACATTAGGTTTTCCTTCGGGCGACATCACCTTTGTGAATGAATTGTACCATGCGCCCATCAGCACATTATGGTCGGTAATCAGTTGGTTGAACGATACGTTTGATAGCGTAGCCCTGTTTGGACACAACCCGGGATTGACAGAGTTGGCCAACAGCATGACTGAAAAAGTGTATATCGACAACTTGCCCACCTGCGGCATTTTTGCGGTGCAAGCCGGTTGTGATCGCTGGGTTGATTTTGAACATACACACCGGGAGTTTCTTTTTTTTGATTACCCTAAAAACATACCGGCGATTGATTAACGTATAACCAAATGCAAAAGATATATGACGAGGAATATGGGCGTATGGTAAAGGAGATATGCCCAATTGTAAAAAGACAGTGCAACCCTGAAAGTGACGACCGAAAAATAGAGGTTGTGCAACCTTATAATTTAAGCGGACTGACTTGAAAGCGTTCATTAACAAACTGACACGGTAAGACCAATCCGACGCGCAAACCGACCCGAATGTTTTAAAAATTTTTACTCACAAACAGTTTTGGTTTCTATGGTGTTCGTGAATGCAAAGCATTTCCCACCGCACATTTTAAAAAAGAATTTTAGCCATCCGCACATTGGCACATTTGAAAAACCGCACCAGCCGACCCACTACCCAAGTTTTGCAAAAGAGACAAATACGCAAAGTAGTTTCTGTATGTTGCATAAAAGCTGCTAGCGCTCTCACGCCAGTCAAAACTTTATTGTTGAAAACTTGGCAGTCTTTTCAGTAGTTTTCCTATTAGAACTTTGTATTTTTGACAAAATCATTCAAAATAGAATTGTTCAAAATGGACAGCTTAGGCGAAACGATAAGAAAACTACGGGAAGAGAAGGATTTGCCCCTTCGGACAGTTGCAGCATACCTTGACATTGACCAGGCAATTTTAAGCAAAATTGAGAGAGGACAACGCAATGCAAGCCGTGAACAGGTGCTAAAACTTGCCAAGTTTTTTAAAATTAAAGAAACTGACTTGCTTGTTTCTTGGCTGTCTGACAAGTTGGTCTATGAGGTGGCGGACGAAGATGTGGCGTTGAAAGCCTTACAAGTGGCAGAGGAAAAAGTAAAATATCAAAAAAGTAAAAGCAAAAAAATATGAAAGGCATACAAGGAACCTCTAATAAAACCTATCGTCAATTAATGGGCAATGGCTTGCGGTATGAAATTCCAAAATTTCAACGTGATTATACTTGGGAAGCCGAGCATTGGGATGACTTATGGCAAGATATAAAAGCATTACTTTCCAATGAAGATAATGAACACTATATGGGTTATTTAGTTTTGCAAACTTCAAACAATAAAGAATTTCAAATAATTGATGGCCAGCAACGATTGACTACGATGAGTTTGTTAATTCTTTCAACTTTAAAATGTTTGAAGGAGTTGGTTGATTCTGGTGTTGATCCTGAAAATAATATCAAAAGAAAGGACAGTCTATTAAACAGTTACATTGGATATGTTGACCCCGTAACCTTAATTTCAAATAACAAGCTCAAATTAAACCGAAATAGTGACGATTATTATAAACAACATTTGGTTCTTTTAAAAGAGTTGCCACTAAGGAATACCAACTCTTCTGAAAAGCATATGCGAGAATGTTTTAATTGGTATTACGATAGAATAAAGAAAGAATTTAAAACAGGTGAAAGCTTAGCGGCTTTTATTGACAATATTGTAGATAAGTTGTTTTTTACAGTTATTGAAGTAACGGATCAATTAAACGCATTTAAAGTTTTTGAAACACTAAATGCCAGGGGAGTTCAATTATCTTCATCAGATTTATTAAAAAACTATTTGTTTTCTGTTGTAGATGGAACCAAACCGCATATTTCAGAAATTGAAGAATTGGAAAACATCTGGAGTAAAATAGTAGGCAAATTGGGTGAACAAAAATTTGAAGATTATTTACGCTATTATTGGAATAGTACAAACAAATTTGTCGGCAAAAAAAATCTATTCAAAACGATTAAAGGCAACATAAAATCAAAAGACCAAGTCTTTGAATTAATTAGAAACTTGAATGACACCGCAGATATCTATTTGGCAATTCAAAATCCTGAAGATGAATTTTGGAAAGATAAGCCCGAAGTAAGAAAATCGTTGAAAGAATTAAAACTTTTTCAAATCAGACAAACAAATTCTCTTTTTTTATCTGCGTTAAGGAATTTAGAGATAGAAAACTTTAGAAAACTAGCCAAAATTTGCTCTGTTATTTCTTTTCGATATAATGTTATTGGAGGATTAAATCCAAATGCTCAAGAAGATATTTATAATACTGTAGCTTTAAAAATTGTATCAAATAAACAGTTTAAAATTGAAGATTTTCAGCCAATATACGTTAGTGATTTAAATTTCGAAAATGATTTTTCAACCAAAGAATTTAAAAACACAACTCGTAACCATAAAATTGTAAAGTATATTTTAGCAAAAATTGAAGTTCATAAACATCAAAACGAAATTGACCCTGAGAGTGATTTGTTTACCATTGAACATATTTTGCCTGAAAATGCAGATGATACTTGGGGAGAATTTACATTTGAAGAAATCAATCGTTCGGTTTACAGAATTGGTAATTTGACATTATTGGAGAAAAAACTGAATAGAGAGGCAGATCAAAAACCGTATGTTGAAAAAATAAAATTGTTTGAGCAATCAAATAGTGAATTAACTAAACAACTGCCTGAAAATTTTAACACTTGGAACGAAGATAAATTGGCTGCACGACAAAGAGAACTAGCAAAACACGCAAAAGCCATTTGGAAAATACAAGAACTAAGTAACAATTAAGATATGCCAACACTCCATTTCAAAGGAAAAACTTTTGTGCAGAACCACCATTTGGCGGTGAAGTATCACCAATTGGTGCCGAAAAAAGAATTGAGTTTAACCGACAAAGTTTCCTTGCACGATAACCTGATTATTCAAGGTGATAACCTGAAAGCATTAAAGGCATTACTTCCAACTTATGCAGGGAAAATAAAATGTATCTACATTGATGTTCCTTATAATACAGGCAACGAAAATTGGGTGTATAACGACAATGTAAACAGCCCAATGATTCAAGAATGGTTGGGGAAAGCGGTTGATATTGAAGATTTGACAAGACACGACAAATGGTTGTGTATGATGATGCCACGCTTAAAACTCTTACGTGAACTTTTAAGTGAAGATGGTGCAATTTTTATTTCTTGTGATGATAATGAACTTGCAAATTTGAGAGTGTTGTTAAATGAAATTTTTGGCGAAAACAATTTTTACAGTCAGGTTATTGTCAGAGCAAATAGCAGGGGGCAAACTTATAATCAAATAGCAAAGACTCACGAATATTTGATTGTTTATACCAAAAATCCCGAAACTGAATTATTTGAACTTGAAAAAGACAGTGAATCAAATGACCTAAATCTTAATGATGAAATAGGTGCTTTCAATATTCGTGAACTTAGAAACCGTAATCCGAAATTCGGAAAACACAATCGTCCAAACCTTTTTTATCCCATTTACATAAATCCGAAATCGGAAGACAAAGACGGGTTTTGTTTGGTTTCTCTGACTCAAAGTAAAGAGTTTTCAGAAATGGTCGAGCCATTCAATTCACAGATGAAAGAAAGTTGTTGGAGATGGGGAAAAGATAAGGTAACAAAAAACGTATCTTCAAAAACCACCACGAGTAATTTGGTTGCCAAAAAGAAGAATGACGGCTCTTTTGGAATCTATGAAAAATACCGTAAAACTACATTTAAGCCTAAATCTATTTGGGACGACAATTCATTTCTGAATGAAACGGGAACAATTGAGTTAAGAGAATTAGGCTTAGAAAATCAATTTGATTTTCCAAAACCAAAATCTTTGGTAAAACAGTGCATAGCTTTAGCCACAACCGAAGGCGACATTGTTCTTGATAGCTTTGCAGGTTCAGGCACGACAGCACAAGCCGTGTTAGAACTCAATGAGGAAAGCGGAGTTGAAAGAAATTTCATCTTGGTTGAAATGGAAAGTTATGCAAATGAATTGACAGCAGAAAGAACAAGACGAGTTATCAAAGGCGTAAAAACTGCCAAAAGTGATTTGCTCAAAAAAGGAACAGGCGGTTCATTCAGTTACTTTGAATTGGGCGACACTATCGAAATGGAAAGTTTGTTGAGAGGTAAAAATTTACCGTCATACACAGAATTTGCCCGATACCTTTTCTATACTGCCACAGGCGAAGAATTTAACGAAAAGGCAATCAATGAAAAAACAGGCTTTATTGGAGAAAGTAAAAACTATGAAGTATATCTGTTTTATAAAGCAGATATTGATTGGCTAAAGAAAAATGCTTTGACCTTGGAACTTTGCAAATCGCTTCCAAAATTCAAGAACAAACAGCGTTTAGTTTTCGCCCCTGCCAAATATGTGGACGACCATACTTTGTTGGATTACCGAATTGACTTTTGCCAATTGCCTTACGAAATATACCGTCTGAACCGTTGATTTTTGTGATTAAATGATTGTTATGATAAATGAGCAGTATAAATATTCTGAATTAACATCCAAAATAATTGGATGTGCAATGACTGTCCATAAAACATTAGGGAACGGTTTTCAGGAAGTCATATATCAACGTGCATTAGCAATTGAAATGGGTTTAGCAGGCATTGAGTATCAAAGGGAATTTGAAATGCCTATATTTTACCGAGAGGAACAAATAGGAACGCGAAGAGTAGATTTTTTAGTTGAAGGAGTTGTTTCAGTTGAATTAAAAGCAATTACTAAACTAGAAGATGTTCATTTAGCACAGGCAATCAATTACTTGGAAGCTTACAACCTTGAAGTTGGATTATTAATAAACTTTGGTGAAGTGAGCTTGAATTTTAAAAGGTTAACCAACAAGAAATTCATTCCATCACAAGAATCAAATAAATCACAGTTCAGACTATGAAGTTAAAGCACTATCAGGAAAAGGTTTTAAAGGAACTCAAAGAATATTTGAGTGCTTTGGCTGATGCTAAAAAAGAGTTTGAGGAAATTGCCGAACTCAAACCGCATTTGGCAAAACATATCAATTTCCCGAAAGAGGCTTGGGAAAAAGCTACAGGGCGTTTGGTTTACAGTTCAAAAACCAACGGTTTAGACGAGCCATTGCCCGACATTTATTTGAAAGTTCCCACAGGAGGCGGAAAAACGTTGGTGGCGTGCCACGCTATTGACAACATACAAAAAACCTATCTCAACAAACAAACAGGATTGATTTTGTGGGTTGTGCCATCCACGCAAATTTACCGTCAAACTATTTCGGCACTTAAAAATCGAGAACATCCATACCGTCAGGTTTTAGATATTTCAAGCGGTGGCAGAACGCTAATCAAGGAAAAAACAGAAATGTTTAATCGCCTTGATGTGGAAGAAAATTTGGTTGTGCTGATGTTAATGCTTCCGTCTGCCAACCGTCAAAACAAGGAAACACTAAAGGTTTTCAGAGACCAAGGCGGATTTACCGACTTCTTCCCTCGTGAAGATGATTTTGAAGGACATAAGAAGTTAAAAGAATTGATTCCGAATTTGGATTGCTTCACTACTGAAATGGAAGTATTCGGAACGCAAATAAAAACTTCTCTTGGAAACACATTAAAAGTATTGCGTCCGCTTGTGGTAATTGACGAAGGACACAGAGCTTATGGAGAATTAGCAAGAAATACGGTTAGGAATTTCAATCCCTCATTTATTCTTGAATTATCGGCAACACCACCACCCAACAGCAACGAGTTGGTAAAAATTACAGGTAGGGAATTGCACGAAGAAGAAATGATAAAGTTGGATATTCACTTAACCAACAAAACAAGTTTAGATTGGCAAGACACTTTATTGGCAAGTTTTGAAAAGCGAAACGATTTAGAGAAAAAAGCCAAAGAATATGAAGGAAACACAGGTGAATATATCCGTCCAATTTGCCTGATTCAGGTTGAAAGAACAGGAAAAGACCAAAAAGATAAAAAGTTTATTCACTCAGAAGATGCCAAAGAATATTTAATCAAAAAATGCAATGTTCCCGAAAATCATATTGCTATAAAGTCAAGTGAAAAAGACGATATTGAAGGTATTGACTTATTCGCAAATGATTGTGAAATACGTTATATCATAACCAAACAGGCATTACAAGAGGGTTGGGATTGTTCTTTTGCTTATGTGCTTACAGTGCTTACCAATCCATCATCAGCAACAGGAATTACACAATTAGTCGGAAGGATTTTAAGACAACCGTTTGCACGTAAAACCAAAATTAAAGATTTGGACGAGTGTTATGTTTATACTTTCAGACAAAATGCCAAATCCTTAGTAAGTGATATTAAAAAAGGGTTGGAAGATGAAGGATTGGGCGATATAGCAGGAAGAATTGTAAGTGATGATGCAGGAACAGACACAGGAGGTTTAAAAGACCGGGTAATGCAATATCGTTCGGGATTTAAAAAGTTTGAAGGAAAAATATACTTGCCAAAATTCGTCATTCAAGAAAAAGAAAGTTGGCGAGATATGAATTTTGAAATTGATATTCTCAGCGAAATAGATTGGGAAAACATCAACATTGATGAAATCAAAAATCTTTCTCTCCAAAATAAGCGAAACCAAGAACAGGAAATCGCTTTAGGATTGAGTGATGAAGAAAAGGAATTACTAAAAGAAACAGGCAGAGCGGAAAAATCAGGCACATTGGAAATTGACGAAGTATTTCTAACAAGACAGATAACGGAAATTATTCCTAATCCTTGGCATTGTTTCCAAATCGGAGAAAAAGCAATTCAACATCTTTTGGAAAAACACGAGCGTGAAACAGTTGCAGCCAATTTTGTTTTCATCATTGAAGAACTCAAAAAGATTTTAGAGAAAGAACGAAACCGTTTATCTGAACAGGTTTTCAGAAAAATGGTTGCTGACAAACAATTATGCTTCTTCCTGATAACAGACAAAGGCGGTTTTGAATTGCCATCAAGAATAAAAGTAAAGAGTAACAAACAGTTGGTGCGTAACGACAATACACCCATTCAAAAATCATTGTTCGACTATGTTCCCGAAGAAAACATAAACGACCTTGAAAAATCGGTTGCTATTTACCTTGACGAACAGGAAAATTTATTGTGGTGGTATCGCAATATGAGCAGACAGGACTACCACATACAAGGTTGGAAACGAAATAAAATCTATCCTGACTTTCTTGCAGCAGACAAGCAAGAAGCCAAAGACGATTACGGAACGGTGTATGTTTTGGAAACTAAAGGCATTCACCTTAAAAATGAAGACACTAAATACAAACAAGACGTATTCGCACTTTGCAACGAATTAGGAGCAAAGAAAGCTTGGATAGAACTCTTTGACGAATTTCCAGACCACGACTTTGAATTTCAAGTAGTGTTTGAGGACGAGTGGCAAAATAAGATTAACGAACTAATGGAATAAGCTAATGCACAGGTGTAAGCACATACCACAGCCCCTCAAAGCCGACCCACAAGCCAAAGCTGTGGTAAGAGCTTCCACCTCTCCCACCCGAGAAAAATTATTTTTTAAAATCTCTTTCCCTTCTAAAAATTTTAAAAACGCCACCGCACATCTGACAGACAATCAGGACGTAAGACAGAAGGGCAGCAGTTAACGAATGCAAAGTAAGGTTATGACTGAAAGCCATCCCCATATACAACAATCAAATGTAGTTTCGTTGAACACAAAGTGGTGTGTCATTAGCTTGCTGACATCCATTGTGCTCACGTTAAGTGTGGATTATGCAGAATCCATGTTTAAAAACTATACATTTTATGTTACTGAATCATTTCTATTCAGCTCATTCTGGTGGTTGTTTATTCCAATCATTTATTTACAACAGGAAATCTTTAAGCGCTGTCCATACAAATATTGTTTACTTCCTGTTCTATTGATTTCTATCCTTATACACCAACTAACGTATCCCGCTACGGTATGGGTTTTTTCTTGTTTTTTTTACCCCCATACGTTTCATTTTTGGCAAACCTTTGAATATGGATTCAACGAATACATAATGGTTGACTTGGTTGTATTTGCAGCTTCCGTAGGATATTTTGTAAAAACCAACCCCATACGAACCCAGAGACAACCTACTGTAGCATTCAATAAAAATCCTATGAGGGAAAACATGCATACAGAAACCATTTGGATTACAGAAGGGAGCAAACGAATCCCTGTATTAACAAATGAGATTTTATATATTTCTGCCAGCTCACCATATGTTCAGCTACATATCAACGAAAGAAAATATCTGTACAAGGAATCCTTAAAGTCTTTAATGCCGCAGTTAGACCCAAACACATTCGTAAGGGTACACAAATCTTACATCGTGAATATCCGTTCCGTTCAATCATTTCAATCCAGATTAAATGGAGATTATGATATCAACCTTATCAACGGTACACAAATACGTTTGAGCCGAAGTTACTCGAAAGCGTTTAAAGATATATGGACTGGAGGTCATCGTTTGACTATATAAATCACACGTGTTGCTTCATTTGGCTTGGATTAGGATTGGGTTACGATTTATTTTTGACGTATCTGGTTTTAACATAACCATACATAATACATCGGAACACCATTGGCGTCCTGATTTAAAAAAATTTCAAATAATGAAAAGCAGTCTTCTCGCGATTGCCCTGTTTTTAACAGGGATAACATTTTCAACCTGTAACGCTCAGCAAAGCGCGTCAAATCCAAACGCTCCATCTCAAAGCATGCAGGTTGGAGGTGATTTTGAAAACAATGCATTTACATACTATGGCATGCCCAGGGTGTTAAGTGCTATAGACACCAGTGCCGGTTTTCATGAAAACGGGCAAAAATTATTAATCACCGGAACGGTATTTCGGAAAGATGGTAAAACGCCCGTACCCAATGTGCTCATATATTATTATCACACAACCCCATCGGGACGATATATACATCGCCACACAGAACCCAGGAGTATGGAACCGAATGCACAAGGACAAACACATGGGTATTTAAGAGGTTGGGTACAATCAGACCATAATGGGCAGTACAAAATATATACTATCCGCCCGGGGGCTTATCCTACACATGATGAACCGGCACATATTCATTTAACCGTAAAAGAGCCCAATGGATTAAGTGAATATTATTTGGATGATATTGTTTTTGATGATGATCGATTATTAACAACGGCCGTAAGAAAAAAATTTAAAAACAGAGGCGGAAGTGGAGTTGTTAGATTATTAGTCAAGGATTCAATTCATGTAGGAGAAAGAGATATCATACTGGGGTTAAACATTCCGGATTATCCCAAGGATGATTCGGAAGAAACTTCATCAGGCCTTTCCATTGGTGAAGATCAACCGTCATTCATTCCGTATCACGCCTATGGTCCTGATAAAGGAAAAAACACATGTCCGGTTTGCAAATATGGGAGGTATCATGGCATCATTCTATTCATCGGTAATCATCCAAAGTGGGATGATATCAAACGATGGCTACTTTTTCTTGAAGAAGAAAGTATTCAACGCGCACAATACCTTAAAGTTTATTTTGTGTATGGCAATAGCATTCAGTACAGCAAAGAAAATCGCCAACAACTTTTAGAAGCACTGGGAAAAGAGTTACATATTCAGCGCACAGCACTAACGTATGTGCCTTCTTTTTCCGATACACATACTGAGGCGGTATTGAATCGTATCAATCCGGATGTGGAGAATACATTCATTATTTACAAGCATAGAAGAATAGTGGATAAGTACATCAACTTAAAGCCAGACAAAGAAAATTTTGAACGAATTTCCAAAGCATTGGAAAAAACCAAGGGTGAGTATTTTTATTTATCGGATGTAGGGAATCATTAAACAACGGTACTATGCTCAATCTCAATTTTAATGAGAAGGAAAAAACTAACCGACATCCACACAAAAGAGTTGGATACAATCTGTACGAAATGCATTCATTAGTTAGGGCAAGTTTTTAAATGGGAACAACTTCTTTTTACTATTGATGACAATCACTCCCGCAACAATCATACATCCAGCAAACATTTCGAAGACGGATAGTCTTTCATTCAACATCAGCATTGCGATGAGCGAGGTCAGAAAAGGTTGTATGTATATGTAGCTTCCGGCAACAGACGCTCCCAGGGTTCGGATGCCGTAGATATTGAAGAGGTACGCCAGAAACGTGCCGCAAAATACAATGATGAAAAGATAGATACCATCCTGAACAGAATACTCGGTCCAGGGTATTTGCTGAAATTCATTCCAGCCGAATGGAAGGATCACCAATGTGCCAATGGTAAAAACCATTCGAATGATCATAACGTTGTTGTACTTCTGCATGAGGGGTTTCACCAGAATAAAATACAGGGCGTAAGAAAGTGCATTCAACAGCACCAGCAAATCTCCCAACAATACCTGGGAGCCCGAACCGGTGCGGTTACCGGAAACAATCAACAATGTGGCGCCGGTTAATCCAAATACGAGTCCGGTTACTTTTTGAAACGACAAAGATTCCTTTAACACCCAGGCCGCCATCAACACAATAAGTATGGGCGTGGCCAGCATGAGTAAAGCTGCATGGTTTGAATACGTGAGCGACAACCCTTTCAGAAACAACAATTGATTGATCGCAATACCGGTTAGTCCGCAGGCAATAAATCGCCAAATGTCTTTGTTATCAATCTTGCTTTTAACGGGTTTAAAGAAAAAGAGTACCCATAGCAAAGCGGTTGTAATACCGGCTCGCACCAGGTTCAATCCGAATGGTTGCATTAAACCGGCATTCAGTAAATGTTTAACGGCAGAGAAGTTGAATGCAAAAAACAAATTGGTGCCCAGTAATGCGAGGTGTGCGGAATAGGGGTTGCGCAACGAGAAAATTTTTACAAATATCGGAGGAAGAAATCATTTTTATTCATAGTACAATTCGTTGGATGAAGGTGGTATATGAAAAAGGCCGCCCATAAAGGTGCGGCCGATACTTACTAACCCATACAATCGTTATGCTACTTCCTTAATTTTCTCACGGATTTTAGTTTCAATTTCCGTAGCTAATTCAGGATTGTCAATCATCAGTTGTTTTACCGCTTCACGGCCCTGGCCCAGTTTGTCGTTGTTATAGCTGAACCAGCTTCCGCTCTTTTGAACAATACCGAGTTCAACACCCATATCAATAATTTCTCCGGCCTTAGAAATACCTTCTCCGTAAATGATATCAAACTCAGCCTGACGGAATGGAGGGGCTACTTTATTCTTCACCACTTTTACTTTTACGTGGTTACCCACTACTTCATCACCGTCTTTTATTTGTGCCATTCTGCGAATATCCAGTCGTACAGAAGAATAGAATTTCAATGCATTACCACCGGTAGTGGTTTCGGGGTTGCCGAACATCACTCCAATTTTTTCACGCAGCTGATTGATAAAAATGCAACAGCAATTTGTTTTGGCAATGGTAGCGGTTAATTTACGCAGGGCCTGACTCATCAGCCTTGCCTGTAATCCCATTTTGCTGTCACCCATTTCGCCTTCCAGTTCACCTTTGGGAACCAATGCGGCCACGGAGTCAATCACCACTACATCCAATGCACCGGAAAGAATCAGGCGATCGGCAATTTCAAGGGCCTGCTCTCCGTAATCGGGTTGAGAAATGAGTAGGTTATCAATATCTACGCCCAACTTTTGTGCATATTTACTATCGAAGGCATGTTCGGCATCAATGATTGCGCAAACACCGCCTTTTTTCTGCGCTTCTGCAATTACGTGCGTAGCGAGTGTTGTTTTACCGGATGATTCCGGTCCGTAAATTTCCACTACCCTACCCCGTGGAAGACCGCCAATGCCGAGGGCAAGATCGAGCCCGATTGATCCGGTGGAAATAACCTCCTGCTCCGGCCGTACTTTTTCATTCATCAACATCACCGAACCTTTTCCAAAATCTTTATCGATTTTTTCCATGGTGAGTTTAAGGGCCTTGAGTTTTTCTGCGTTTGCGTTGCTCATTGTTTCTGTTTTAATGGTTGTATCTGTTTGCTTGTAAAGTGATAAACACTAATAAATTTAGCAAAAAAATGATAATATTTTTAGCGATGAAAAAACCCCGCTATAATACGGGGGTTTATGATTTTGGGTACGGTTTAAAACCGGGCTAAAGTGAAGAATAATTTTTCAACCGTACAATACCTCAACCGGGTGATATACGGGTTATAGGTTTTTAAACGTATAGAGATCGTCGTTCAGTGAACCGGCGTCCATTTCACATATCGGGTTAATCAGGCCGTTGTTAAGCCCATACACCCAGCCATGCAGTTGCGGGCCATTTCTTTCTGCCCAGGCTTTTTGAACAATGGAAGTGCGGGCCACATTGGTTACCTGCTCAATCACATTCAGTTCAACGAGGCGGTTTAACCTTTCTTCTTCAGTGGGTTTGCTGTCAACTTCGGCGCGGTTGGCCTGATAGATGTCTTTGATGTTTTTAATCCATTGGTTTATGATGCCATAGTACGTGGGCGACATGGCGGCTTTCACACCACCACAACCGTAGTGTCCGCATACAATGATGTGCTTTACTTTCAACACTTCCACGGCGTATTGGAGCACACTCAGGAGGTTGATATCGGCGCTCACTACCAGGTTGGCAATGTTACGGTGTACAAAAATTTCACCGGGGTCGGTGCCGGTTATCTTATCGGCGGGTACGCGGCTATCGCTGCATCCAATCCATAAGAACTCGGGTGCCTGTTGTGATGACAGGCGGTCAAAAAATTCAGGGTCAATGACTTTTTGTTCTCTGGCCCACGCTTTGTTGGCGAGAAGCAATTTTTCGTAAGAGTGCATGCTGTTTGTTGTTTTATATTCTGATTAGTGTGCTACATCATCGTACACACGTTTGGGTTTAAGTTGGTTAATATTTACAAATCCTTTGGAACCGCTGCCATGCATAACGGTACCGCTTACCTGCACTTTTATGTTTTTATTCGGTGCCTGCTCAATGAACTCCTGAATGGTTTCCATAATATCACGGTCAATGTACTCTGCTCGTGTAATATCAATCAGTAAGTTGCTGTTTTCGGGGATACTTTCAAACTTTTTCTTGATGATGGGTTTGCTGAAGAAAGAAACATCTTTTCTCAGCCTCAACAAGTAATTATCCCGGTCTTTCACCATGAAGATTGATGTGCGGAAATTATCGCGCAGGATATAGAACACGGCCACGATAATACCGATGATTACGCCCATCAGCAGGTCGGTTATCACAATTGCGCCCGTGGTTACCACAAAGGGAATGAACTGATCCCAACCCTTCCGGAAATATTCTTTGAACAGAGAAACCTTGGCCAGTTTATAACCGGTAAAGATCAACACTGCGGCAAGTGCTGCTTTGGGAATGAGGTTGAGTATGGCCGGGAAAAAGGCCACACAAACCAAAATCATTAATCCGTGAATGATGGTACTGGATTTGGTTTTTGCACCGGCGTTCATGTTGGCACTGCTTCGTACAATCACACTGGTCAGCGGCAACCCACCCAGTAAACCACTGATGATATTTCCTGAACCCTGGGCCAGTAATTCGCGGTTGTTGGGAGTTATGCGTTTATAAGGATCAATTTTATCTACCGCTTCTATACCCAGCAAGGTTTCCAATGAGGCTACCAATGCCAGGGTTACGGCAATCACCCACACATCCCCATTGGCCAGATAAGAAAAATCAGGATGCTGAAACAAACCGGTAAACTCTTCAAAGCTGTTGGTAACCGGCAGGTTAATGAGGTGTCCGGGATTCATAGCACCACCGCTTCCGGCAAATGAATACATCAACACACCAACCAAAACAGCAACCAGCGGACCGTTCACTACTTGAAAGATCTTTTTACTTTTTACCCATTTGGTTTCGTACACAATCAGAATGGCAATACCAATTAATCCGATGAACATGGCCAGCGGAGTTACATTGGCTGCGAGGGCAGAAAACAACTCACTCAGTGCGGGGTATTCACCGGATTCTATTCCGATGAGGTAAGGAATTTGTTTGATGATGAGGATGATACCGATGGCTGCGAGTAATCCTTTAATTACACTGTTGGGGATGTAGTGTCCGATGACCCCCATCTTAAAAAATCCCATTAACAATTGTAAAATACCGGCCAGCACCACCGCCAGAAAGAAAGCCTCTACGGCGGGCAATTTGGTAACTGCCGCCACCACAATGGCTGTTAAACCCGCTGCAGGCCCACTCACACTCAGGTGGCTTCCACTTAAAAATCCAACCACCACACCTCCTACCACACCGGCTACAAGGCCGCTGAATTCATTCACCCCACTGGCTACAGCAATACCCAAGCATAAAGGTATAGCTACCAGAAATACTACAATGGCTGATGGAATATCGGATTGTAGATTTTTTATATAATTTTTCATTGTTTATTCTTGAAAGGTTTACTCGGGCCATCGCCTATGCGAATAGCGATTTAAGTAGTGTAACATCACTCATACATCCCCCTGTATTCTACAGCGGTGTATCTTTAAAAAAATCAGCATGCACTACTAAACCTTGGGAGGGGAGTACTTCTTTTCAAGAATGACGAGCGGGAGACGTTCGGCTACATGTATCTTATGCAGCGATTTCTGATTGAATGAAATGCGATCCAGCGACTGGTGTTCATGAAGATATTCTTCCTGAATACTGGTGAGGCTTTTGGTTTCTGTATTTTTTTCTTCCACAGGCATGGGTGCTTCCGTAACATCGTACGCAGCATAATCAGCACCGGGAGGATAAATTAAAAAGTTGGCACCGGTTAAAAACAACAAGCAAAAGCACATCACTCCAACGGAAACATACTGCTTCCATGAAGGGAACCGGCTTTTGTTGTTTGCATTAACTATCAAGGGTATATGTACTTTTCAGGACTGCAAATTTAAAAAACCGGAACGGGATTTTTAAGTTTTTTATGTTAAATGTTCAGTCCACCACAAACACTGATGGTTTGTCCGGTTATATACCCACTCATATCCGATGCCAGGAACAGGGTAACATCGGCAATATCATTCGCAGAAGCAAATCGACCCAGCGGGATGCCGGCCTTATATTTATCAGCACCATCGCCTTCCTTTAGGTAGCTGGTCATATCGGTTTCTACAAATCCGGGAGCAATGGCATTGCAGCGGATGTTGCGGGCGCCCAATTCTTTGGCCACACTTTTTGTAAATCCGATGATACCGGCCTTGCTGGCAGCATAACTGCTTTGTCCGGCATTGCCCATTTCACCAATCACGCTACTCATATTGATAATAGATCCTTTACGGGCTTTCATCATAGGTTTGATGACGTGTTTTGTCATGTTGAACACGCTTTTCAGATTCACATCCATCACCTCATCCCACTGCTCGGGCGTCATGCGCAACAACAGGTTGTCTTTGGAGATACCGGCGTTGTTTACACAGATATCAACCATGCCCCAGCGGTCCAGCACGGTATTCACCAATGTTTCACAAGCGGCGTAATCACCGGCATTGGTTTGAAATGCAACCGCATCCACCCCGAGTGCTTTGGCTTTTTCAACGATGGCTTCAGCTTTAGGGGCGCTGTTTTCGCTCACATACGTGAAGGCTACATTGGCACCGGCTTCTGCAAATTTCAACACAATAGCTTCTCCTATGCCTCGGGCAGCACCCGTTACAATAGCAGTTTTACCTGATAATATCTTCATAATCTGAGGGTTTGAGGGCAAAATAAAAAAATAGACTGAATAAAAGGCTGTTCAGGAGAGGTTATATGCAAATTTTATTGAGCTTCAATTAAATCATGAAGAAGTGGATAAATACCGGGTGTTTTTTTGTGTAGAGTACATGAAGGAATGTTCTTTATTTTTTTAAATCAAATGGATGTGGATTATGATGATTGATTGGGCTTATGCTGCGAAATATGAGGGTTTAATTTTTCAATCATTTTTGCAGATAAATCATCCGATGAAATTCCATATCCATTTACCAACAATCCCTTTATGCCGTGTGTGGGAGAAGAGATGGCATACAGAATCGATTGATAGTCGGGGTCAGCATCTCCTTCGAAGCGATACACTTTATCCAATTGAAACTCGTCGGGAGGCAGCACCTTGTTTATTTTATGACAAATAATACAATCGTTTTGAAGATTAAAGTCGTGCGTGTAACCCAATCCAATCAACGCATGGATGGTTTGAGATAAGGTGCCATAGCTTTCTTTTAAGTTATAGGTATTCATCTTTTTTGTTTTTAATCATGAATGGTGTGGCGTTGGTTTCAGGTTGATGTGATATCATCCAAAGATCTTAATCATCATCCGGTGAAATAACGATAGGGCATTCAGAGGGGCAGGTAAAGGAACATGAGCAAAAACCATGCAACATCCATCAGGCAATGCCGGATAATGTTTTGATGGATTCCAGAAACTCCCGGTCGTTACTCAGGCGTGGAATTTTATGTTGGCCGCCCATTTTATTTTTAGAGGCCAGCCACGCAGAAAACACACCTTTCGGTAACGCGTGTACGACAGGAAGCCGGAGTGCGATGTCTTTAAACCTTTTAGCTTCGTAATCGCTGTTTACATTTTTGAGGGCTTCATCCAGGGCCACCGTAAATGTGTGTAAACTTTCTGGTGGTTGGTCAAACTCTATCAGCCATTCGTGTGCACCGTTGCTGTTTTCGGAGAAGTACACCGGGGCGGCGGTGTAATCAGAAACCTTGGCGTGTGTGGCTTCACATGCCCGTGCAATGGCATAGTCGGCGTTATCAATGATTACTTCTTCGCCGAAGGCATTGATGTAATGCTTCAATCGTCCAGACACTTTAATTCTGTAAGGATTTAAGGAAGTAAAGCGAATGGTATCTCCCACAAGGTATCGCCATAAGCCGCCGCAGGTAGTAATTACAATAGCATACTGTTTACCCAGTTCCACTTCGCGCAAGCCAATGGTGCGTTTAGATCCGTTATATTCTTCCACAGGCATGAATTCATAAAAAATTCCATGCTCTGTAAACAGGGTCATCCCTTCTTCATCCGGATGGGTTTGTCCGGCAAAGAAGCCTTCAGACGCATTGTAAATTTCTATGTAATTAATGGGAGCACCGATAATTTTATCAAATTGTTCTTTATATGGTACAAAGGAAACGCCCCCGGTAAAATACAATTCCAGGTTGGGCCACACTTCATGTATGGTTTCCTTCTGTTTAATTTCGAGTATGCGTTTCAGTAAGAGGAGGGTCCAGGTGGGCACGCCGGCCAGTGAGGTTACATTTTCCTGTGAAGTGGTTTGTGCCAACCGTTCAATTTTATTTTCCCAATCGTCCATTAAGGCAATACTAAGCTCCGGTGTGCGTATCCATTGCCCCCAGAAGGGAGAGTTTTGCATCAGCACCGCGCTGAGGTCGCCGTATTGAATATCCTCTTCCAACTTACTTACCTGATGCGAACCACCCACTACCAATCCTTTGCCGGCCAACAAATTGCTGGAGGGAAAATTTTTATAATAATTAGTGAGGATGTCTTTACTGGCCTTGTAGTGGTTGTATTGAAGGCTCTCTTCACTCACCGGAATAAACTTGCTTTTTTCGCTGGTGGTGCCGCTGCTTTTGGCAAACCAGTGAACCGGACTGTTCCAGAGTACGTTGGGTTCTCCATGCAACATCCGTTCAATATAGGGAAGCAGATCGGCATATTCCTGAATAGGAATATGTTCTTTAAAATGCTTTACCGTGAAGAGTTTGGAGAGGTTGTGCTTTTTTCCGAATACGGTATATTGGCCGGCTGTTACCAGATCCTGCAACACGGCCCTCTGTGCCAGTACCGGATAATTCTTCCAGTTATCTATTTGCCACGAGCGAAGGCGGGCAATTTTAGATATGATAGGCGAGAGCAGATGCATGATACAGCAATATAAAAAAACCTGAGCAAATACACGGCTTAACTTTCAGCTGCTTTTTGATGGAGGTAATCTTTGCGTTTGAGTACAAAGTTTCTCCCGAGATACAAACGGCGCACCTGTTCGTCGCCGGCCAGTTCTTCCGCAGTGCCATGCTTGAAGATGGCACCGTCAATCAGCAGGTAGGCTCGGTCACAAATCGAAAGCGTTTCATTTACGTTGTGATCGGTAATCAGAATCCCGATGTCTTTATATTTGAGTTTTGCAATAATCTCCTGAATATCTTCCACTGCAATCGGATCCACACCGGCAAAAGGTTCATCCAGTAATATGAATTTAGGATTCACGGCAAGGGCCCGCGCAATTTCTGTTCGTCGGCGTTCACCACCACTTAGGGTATCGCCGTTGTTTTTACGTACATGTTGAAGGCGAAACTCGTCGAGTAAGCTTTCCAGTTTTTCTTTTTGTTGCGCTTTGCTTAGGCGTGTCATTTCGAGTACAGCACTGATATTATCTTCAACCGATAATTTTCTGAACACACTGGCTTCCTGCGGTAAATAACCAATGCCCATTTGCGCCCGGCGGTACATGGGCAAAGAGGTGATGTCTTCTTCTCCCAAAAACACACTTCCCGAATCCGGTTTAACCAAACCCACTACCTGATAAAAGGAGGTGGTTTTACCGGCACCGTTCGGACCCAACAAGCCCACAATTTCTCCCTGGCGTACGTGGAATGATACATCCCTCACCACAGTACGGGAACCGTAGGTTTTAACCAGGTTTTTGGTTTGAATTTGTAGGCTCAAGATTTGAATTTTTACAAAAATAAGGATTGCCACTGTCTCCGGGGCATCGGAATGAAGGAACCAGCATACGATTCACATAATATTTACGTTATGGTGGGGATTGTTTTCTGTATGTGCATCATCCCTGGAAATCACGGGATATTTTCAAATTAAGGCATTTGCATATACTTTTACATCCATTTTATATTATATGAAGGTTACAGAACATATTCAGCAAGCAAAGGGTACATTGATATCATTTGAAATTTTACCTCCCATGAAAGGGAAGGGCATTCATTCCTTGTATGATCATTTAGATCCACTGATGGAGTTTAAGCCTTCCTTCATCAATGTTACGTATCACCGGAGCGAACACGTTTTCAAAAAAACCGTTCTCAACACATTTGAGAAAGTGGTGGTTCGTAAGCGTCCCGGTACGGAATCTATTTGTGCGGCGATTATGAACCGGTATAATGTAGATACCGTCCCCCACTTAATTTGCGGCGGTTTCGATATCAATGAAACGGAAGATGCCCTCATCAACCTGAACTACCTGGGCATCGATAATGTGCTGGTGTTGCGTGGTGATGCGGCTAAAAATGAAAGCAGCTTTGAAGCGGAACCAGAAGGACACCGGTATGCGATTGATTTGCTGAAACAGGTGGTGAATATGAACAACGGTATTTATCTGGAAGAGGATTTAAAAAATACCAGTAAAACCAAATTTTGTATTGGTGTGGCCGGCTATCCGGAAAAACATTTTGAGGCACCTAATATGGATAGTGATTTAAATTATCTGAAAGCCAAAGTAGATGCCGGTGCGGATTACATTGTAACACAGATGTTCTTTGATAATGAGAAGTATTTCAATTTTGTCAAGCGCTGCCGCGATATAGGTATTGGTGTTCCCATTATTCCGGGATTGAAACCGGTGTACACACGTAAACAGCTCAACTTGTTACCTAAAACATTTCACATCGATATTCCTACGGCACTGGAACTGGAGATGAGTAAATGCCAGACAGATGCTGATGTAGAGCAGGTGGGCACGGAATGGTTGTTGCATCAATCGCGTGAATTGAAAAAGGCCGGAGTTCCCGTATTGCACTATTACACTTTGGGCCGCCCCGGTGTAGTGGCCAATGTGGTGAAAGAGCTTGTATAGCATGGATCAATAGAGCACAGTTTAGTAGCGATTAAACAGAGCATGTGCGAATCTCAACTTTCCAACTTTTCTCAACGAAGTAGTAATTAAGTAGCATCCCTTCATCTTGCTAAAATAAAGGGTATGCCTCACCGTTATGAATAACTGAAAAACTGTTGTTTTATTAAACCAATGTATGATGAAAGTACTATTCACCCTGGCCGCATTGTGCATAACAATGATTGTACAGGCACAAGAAAAAGGACATGCCGAGTATAAAAAGGCGCATCAGGCATATCAGGCTGAAAAGTTTGAAGAAGCCCGAAAAGAATATTTGAAAGCGGCAACACAAGGTCATGTTGCTGCCATGTACAGCCTGGGGTATATGTATGAAAACGGACAAGGTGTGGATCCCGATTATAGCGAGGCTATACACTGGTATCGCAAAGCCATTGCCGGCGGGCACATAGATGCGATGATTGGTTTGGGGATTATTTACCAGAACAATGATGCACATCTTGAAGCGGAGAACTGTTTCCGGTTGGCGGCTGAGAAGAATGATGAGAACGGAATGTTTTTGTTGGGATATAATTACTACCAACGTGAAATGTTTGATGAGGCGTTTCGTTGGTTTACATCCTCGGCAAAAAAAGGACATGCGGATGCGATGTTTCATGTAGCAGAAATGTACTCGAACGGATTGGGTACAACGGCAGATGAACAAAAGTCAACAGACTGGTACCGGAAAGCGGCTGAAAAAGGCCATCGTGAAGCCATTGAAAAATTGAACGAATAACCTTCAGCGCACTTTTGCGCCTGTTTTCTTCTGCGTATTCTAATCAGCGGGAACAGTTTTCACGTGTTACCAGTAAGCACTGGTCATTGTAATCTCCGCATATTTGCGCAAGTATTTATTTTTTATACTGCTTCTTCAAGCCAATACATTTTTTATCTTTCGAGATAAATTTCTTACATGCAGCATCGCTCGTATGGCATTTTATCCATCCCTGTGCTCGTAGCCGCACTCGGCTATTTTGTAGACATCTACGACTTGTTGCTGTTCACCATTGTAAAGAAGCCCTCCATGCTGGATGTGGGGTCCACCGCCGAAACCTTACTGGCAGAAAGTACAAGAGTAATCAACTGGCAAATGAGCGGACTCCTCATCGGAGGAATACTATGGGGTGTGTTGGGCGATAAAAAGGGCCGGCTCAGTGTGTTGTTCGGATCAATCTTATTATACTCTGTGGCCAACTTCGTCACAGGATATGTTACCAGTGTAGACCAATATGCATGGTGTCGCTTTATAGCAGGACTGGGCCTGGCGGGAGAATTGGGTGCGGGCATTACGCTGGTGACTGAATTGTTGCCTAAGCATAAAAGAGGCATTGGAACCAGTTTGGTAGCCGGTATTGGATTATTCGGCGCCGTTGCGGCATATTTTACTTTTGATATTACCAACGATTGGAGATTGTGTTACAAAATTGGCGGTGTGCTGGGCATCCTGTTGCTGTTTTTGCGCATACGCGTTGCCGAAAGTGGAATGTTCAGTCATGCTAAAAAAGCCAATGCCATCATGGGTGATTTCACAATGTTTTTCACCAATGCAAAACGATTCCGAAAATACCTGATGGCTATTTTAATCGGATTACCTACTTGGTATGTGATTGGTATTGTGGTGAATCAAAGTGATAAGTTTGCCGAGCAGTTGTATGGCAGCACAACCATTGACAGTGGACGGGCCATCATGTTTGCGTATGCGGCCATCGCTATGGGCGATATACTTATTGGTTTTGTGAGTCAATATTTTAAAAGCAGGAAGAAAGCATTGTTGAGTTTTTATTTGATGTGTATTGCAGGGTTGATATTGTTTTACAGTGGAGTAAACAACAGTGATACACGGATGTATATCATCTGCACATTTCTTGGTTTTAGCACGGGCTTCTGGGCCATCTTTGTAACGATGGGTGCCGAGCAGTTTGGAACTAACCTCCGAGCAACAGCGGCAACCACCATTCCCAACATGGTACGCGGGGCGTTACCGGCTATGAATCTGCTATTTTTAAATGTACTGCAGCAACAAATGAATCTTTCCCTGATATTTAGCGGTATAATCACCGGAGTGGTCGTTATGACCATTACACTGATTGCCTATGCATTTACCGAAGAAACCTATCATAAAGATTTGAATTATACGGAGGCATAAATGTAGACATCTCCTTTTCTGATCCTTCCTCCCGAGTAACTCAACAAAAAACGAAAGACTATTATACTGTCCGCCTTCGATTTTGTTCCCCACATCCGAGCCGTTGTTGTGTCTTGTGACTAACAACGGCAAAGACACGAGTGAAAACTAACAAAGGTGGAATCATACATTCAGGAACGATGAGACCCTCTTTGTTGACTATCTACTCAGATGATGAACCGGGTGGAGGAGACTCGTCTGGGAAGAAAATCTTTAGTTTTCAATTTGTACACCTACCCTTTATTTCCCTATGGAAACTCAATGTATTGTAGTTGGTTAGTGTAGATTTGTTTACACCAATTAGTTAAAATCAGAGAGTATAGTCCACATACAAAACAATAATATATTCTCTGCATTGAATTTTTAAGCAAACACAGTTGAATATTTTATTCGTACAAGTTAATTGTATGAAAGCTGGATCAATACTTTAAATATGGGTCAATCATTAGTTAGAAACATCATACACTTAGTATTTAGCACAAAGCATAGGCAACCGCTCATTCATCAACCCATTGAAACAGAACTTCATGCGTATCTGGGTGGAATTTGCAATCGCCTCGGATGTAAAACAATAATAGTGGGTGGCTACATTGATCATATACATATACTGTGTATGCTTTCGCAGAAAATTGCTTTGATGAAATTGGTCGAAGAAGTAAAATCACACTCATCAAAATGGATTAAAACAAAAGGCGTAGCATACAAAAATTTTTATTGGCAAGATGGATATGGTGCATTTTCTGTGAATCCGGCGGATATGGACAGACTCATACATTACATCGCCAATCAACATCAACACCACAAGAGAAAACGATTCAAAAATGAATATACAAGCCTTCTGAAAAAGTGTAAAGTAGAATATGATGAACGTTATGTTTGGGAATAGCAATGTAAGGCTTCTCGTCTTTGAAGAATCCACGTTTATATATAACGCCCCTTCGGGGCTTATGAATTTTGGTAACCTTTTAATCCCAGATATCTTTCGCCCCTTCAGGGCTAAAACTATAAAAAACCCCACCAACACTTCGATAAAAGAAAACCAGCAAACTGAAAAACAAAGTCCCGAAGGGACGCAATACTATAACGAAGTGCGCAGCGCTTCGATAAGCACACCTAAAGTGTACAACGCTTCGATAAAAGAAAACCAGCAAACTGAAAAACAAAGTCCCGAAGGGACGCAAAACTATAACAAAGTGCGCAGCGCATCGATAAACACACCTAAAGTGTGAAGCACTTCGATAAGCACACCCAAAGTGTGTAGCGCTTCGAAAAACAAACCAAAAAGAACAAGGCCCCGTCAAATCTCAAAGAACCTTCATCCTACTAGTGGCCCACCTAAGCTTCCCGCAGGTTGCGGCACCCAAGCGGGCATAAAAAATCCCGTCGAAACGGGAAATTTATGTGGGACCACCTGATTATGAGTTCAAAAATGGAAGAATCATTCGCCCTTACTCTTTTAATACTTAACGGGAATAGGTATTATCAATCCTTCTAATAACTTTGAAATCCGTAATAAATTTATTCATCAAAATGAATTTTCATGCACTTTTCAATGCACTAAATGCTGATGAACCAAATATTAAGATTTGAATACCCTGTGCACTTTTCAATGCACTAAAAAGAAAAAGGTCCCATCAAATCTGACAGAACCTTCGTCCCTTCTAGTGGGCCCACCTGGGCTCGAACCAGGGACCACCTGATTATGAGTCAGGTGCTCTAACCAACTGAGCTATAGGCCCGAAAGCACCTACTTTCATAAATGCCGGCTGCAAAAGTAAAGTAAAAACAGATATTTGCTGAAACTTTGACGCAAAAATGCATCCTAAAAATATAGTGTTCGATTTGGGCGGCGTGTTAATCAACATAAACTACCAACGTACCATTCAGGCGTTTCAACAATTGGGGTTTCCAAACTTTGAAGAAATGTACTCTCAATTTAAAGCCAATCGCCTGTTCGAACAACTGGAAACCGGACACATCTCAGAAGAAACCTTTTACCAAACCCTTATCCATAGTACTCAAAACGCAATCACCCGAAATCAAATTACCGAGGCCTGGAACGCCATGCTGCTCAATTTCAGGATTCCCAGCCTGCAATTCCTGGAAAAACTCAAACCGAATTACAATGTCTTCCTGCTAAGTAATACCAATATCATCCATAAACGAAAATTCGATTCCATTTTACAGGAACAAACCGGATTGAACGCCATCGACCCGCTTTTTCATAAATGCTATTACTCCCATTTAATCGGCCTCAGAAAACCTTACCGGGAAGTGTACCAATTTGTATTGGACGATGCCGGAATTCAGGCGAACGAAACCCTGTTTATCGACGATTCACAACCCAATATTGTAGCCGCTCAGGAACTGGGTATCCATGCACATTTATTGAAAGACAAGGAATGGGTGGAAGAAAGTTTTGATTACTTAATTTCTTCGTAATCAATGTATTCTCCGGTGGGTGCTGGTTTTTTCTGCACCGGCTGCTCGGGCGCCGGCCCCTGACGCTGCTGATCCATCCGCTCCTGCATCTCCCTCATTTTACGACTCAATATTTTGGTGTTGCGGTACACCGGAATCACAAAATGAAAAATGAACTTATATAATATATATAACAGGAAAAGCTGCAGCGCTAACTTAAAGATGTTCATCCTGCAAAATTATTGCGCCCCGGCGAACTTCTCCGTTAAAATTTACGGGTAATTCAAGAGAAGAATTTTGCCCATGTGTAGAGTTTACGTATCTTTGCAGCGGAAAAAAGGATTAAAGAAGGGAACGGAGGCGTTCCCTTCTGCTGTTTACAAACATGACGAAAGACGAACAAATAGAAAAAATCTCCCATTTACTGGAGCCGCTCCTCACGGAGGATGTGTTTCTGGTTAGCATTGGCATCAAACCTACCAACAACATCAAGGTGTATCTCGATGCCGATTCAGGATTGGGAATCGAAAAATGTATCCGCATCAACCGGGCGCTCTACAAATCAGTGGAAGAATCAGGAATGTATCCCGAAGGCGACTTTTCGCTGGAGGTTTCCAGTCCGGGTGTGGATGAACCTCTTAAACTGCCACGCCAGTATGTTAAAAACACCGGGCGCGAGGTGGAGGTAACTCTGTTGGATCAATCGATAAAAACTGGAAAACTGATCGCTGTTACAAACGACAGCATCACCCTTGAATTCACCGAAGGAAAAAATAAAAAAGCAGTAACCAAACAGGAAATCATCCCTTGGGGCGAAATCCTGAAAACCATAGTTCAGATCAAATTTTAATTCATCATTAAAAAATCCCGGCCGGTGGGGTTAAGCATCCGGCACCGATATGGCAAGTATTAATTTGATAGATTCCTTTCAGGAGT
>ENA-UOUJ01000266-UOUJ01000266.1-activated-sludge-metagenome-genome-assembly--contig:-NODE-266-length-40873-cov-43.553310_pt1 | contig 40873 bp, 36 predicted proteins | sample MGYA00249839_ERZ747224 | MGnify/ENA primary metagenome ERZ747224 (study PRJEB28782, sample SAMN03220277) | activated sludge metagenome | biome: wastewater; feature: sewage sludge; material... | reverse complement strand
CTTCGGTCGGCTTGCTCAGCGACACCGTGAACTGCGCATCGCTGCCCTCGTTCACTACGCCACCGCCCGTCACCGACAGCGTCGGCTTGTCATTGTCAGGGTTAGGACCTGGACCGCTGCCATCATCAACAATCTTACCGCTACCCTCTCCTTGAACCTTGTCAACAGGGGTGCCATTTTGGGTCTCGCCCTCTTGGGTGACCGTCAGGGTGAAGTCCTCTTCACCCTCAAAAATATCGTCATCTTTGGTTTCGACCGTAACGGTGACGTCAGTAATACCTGGCGGCAATGTGAAACTATAGGTGCCATCACCATTTGGAGTGACAGCGACAGTATCGCCGTTTGGCAAACGAACAACGGGGGGCTGACCAAGGTCTATATCATCACCATCTGTCGTCCCGTGCCCAAGCTTCAAGGTGACAGTGGTTTCGTTATCGACAGGTTTGCCAAAATTAACGTCAAACGTACCGGTACCGCCTTCATTAATGACGGTGTCAGATACTGTAATGGCTGGCACATCGTTGTCCACAACGACAGTAGTGACTGGGTCGCCGTATTCAACTTTCTCGTAGTTTCCGCCGGTACTGCTTTCGATACCGACATCTTCAGGAATATTACCCTGAACCGTGTTGTCGTCAGGACGCGCAGGGTAGGTCACCGAACCCGTGGTCTCTCCCTCTTTAATGATGATTTCTTCACCATTTGTGAGCTTGATGACAAGATCACCACCTTGGGGCGGATTACTTACGGTTGCCGTAATAGTGACATTTTCACCTTCAACAACGGTCGCAGGCCCTTCCAAGGTAATAATCGTTGGATCCTCGTCGTCGACGATAGTGCTACTGGACGTGCTGCTCGTATCCAGATTTTCATAGTTACCACCTGTAGTGGTACTAATCCCGACATCTTCAGGGCGATCGCCTTGCTTATACGAGTCATCTGGATACGGATTCTCAACAGTTACACGACCTTCACTTTCCCCCACCGGAATCGTAATGGTGCTGCCGTTAGTAAGGGTAATAACCAAATCCTGGCCTGTAACAGGCCTATCAACACGCGCAATAATGTCGTAGGGCTCGCCTTCGACAATATTTTGGGGTGTTTCCAGCGTAATAGTCGTTGTGCCAGTAACCAAACTCGGATCAGTATCATCCCCCGAGTAACCACCCAAGCGAGGTAACTCGACAGGAGCAACGGACGGTTTGGGATACTCCAACGCCAGGGGACGAGTAGTTTCAACAATGCTCATCAAGCGGACAAAGCTACTGCCGCCACCTTCCCCACCACCGCTCAGCACTGCTGCGGTCGGATCCAATTGCTCAAATGGATCTTGCCCCGCTTCCAAAGCTGCCAAAACCGCTGTAATTGCTGGATCGTCCGGATTGGCCAAGGCTGCAGCGACTGCGTCAGCATCAGTTTCCGCAATATCACCACTAACCAGGAAAGAGCGGTTATCAGAAATCGTCATGGACGGACTGCCGGGGATTTCAAGCTCAACGCTAGCACCTGTTTCGGTGATAATTTCGGCGTTAACAGGGACACGCATCCCTTCTTTTAGAGCTACCTTTGAACCATCGCTCGTACGAATCCATGCCGTACCTTCAACGCGGGTTACTAAAACAGTATCCAGAGCCATGACTGTCTAATTCCTAAAAAAAAGACTGCCGCCACGCAGCAATCCGAAATTAATTTCTTTGATATAAGGATATCGAGTTGCCTATCTACCCAATATTGGCGTCGCCGCCAGTTCGCTGTTTTATTTATTGTTATTGACCTAACTTAACAAAGCGAACGGGACGACGAGCAAGGTCTTAGGCTATGCCGTGTACTTTTAGCGCCAACATCAAACGATCTGTTACATCCAATTTTTCAAAAACAGCTTGGAGGTGAGCGCGAACCGTTCTTTCAGTGATGCCTAGATCGTCGGCAATCAACTGATTGGAGTGACCCAGCGAGGCGCGTTGCGCAACCTCGACTTCACGGCTGGTCAATGTGCTTTCCCAACCTGCCTTGGGTTCCAGACGACGGGTGACATCGCTAAGCAAACGGCTCAGCAAGGACTCCCCTACCCAGACCTGTCCACTGGCCACATGATCCAGCGCCTGCACCAGCAAAGGCGAGGAACTGTAGGCGTGGATATAGCCACGTGCCCCCAAGGCCAGAACAGCCTGACCTTCGGTATCCAAAGGACGGGGGCTGGCGACAATAATTTTCATGCCCTGCACTGCCTGGGCCCACTGGGGATGGTTCCACAAGGCCAGGGCGCTATCGATCACCACAAGATCACGCTGCTGTTGTTTCCAACGCAATAAATCATCCATGCCCTGCCCTCTGGCGGGCAGCCAGGTGACCGAATCCAGATGACGCCAATGCTGCCACAACGCTTCATCAGCAGTCAGAAATAAAACCGAATTTACTTGTCGCATACCGCTTTTCCCTTACTGGTAACACGAGCTATAAGCCATCAGCTCTTGGTCTGACTCGGGTGTTACACCTCTATCGTCAGCGCTACTCCCCCAACGGACAGATCGGTCTTAACGCTCCCTGAAGGCGTTGGATCTGGCCCTGAGAATAGGTTTGAGTAAGTACTGCATCACCGTTCTCTTTCCTGTCAAAATATGTACCTCGGCTACCATACCGGGCAAAATAGGCCGGTTATCATCACCGACATACACCGTTTCGGTGCGTACCTTCGCTATATAAAATGAATTACCCTTTTCATCCGTGATAGTGTCGGCACTGGTTTGCTCCAGCACGCCTGCCAAACCTCCATAGACTGCGAAGTCATACGCTGTAAATTTGACCTCGGCCGTTTGTCCAGCGTGCAAAAACCCAATATCCCGAGGGTTAATGCGCACCTCTAGCAACAGGGTGTCATCTGTAGGGACAATTTCCAAAATATCCTTGCCTGGCTGCACAACACCGCCAACAGTATTGGCAGCTAAGGTCTTGATCGTGCCACGCACCGGCGAGCGCACCTCAGACAGCCGCACACGATCAGCCAAGGCCCGCTGGCCTTGTTCTAAAGAAGCCAACTTGGCACGTGTTTCCGCCAGTTCAGTACGCGCTTGATTGCGAAAGGTAATTTCCACGTCACCAATTTTGTTTTGGGCTTCCTGGATAGCTGCCTGAATACGACTGATTTGCGCATTAGCTGCCTTTTGCTCACCGCAAAAACGCGCCACATCACGCTGCAGACGCAATAAATCCACCTCTGACACAGCCCCACTTTTCAGTAAAGGCCGAGTCATTTGCAGCTCTTGCGAAGTCAGGCCACAACTAGATGCGGCTTGGTCCCTATTAGCCTGTGTTTCTCGCAGCTCTTGTTGGCGTTGATTCAATTGCTCTTGGGCCAAGGAAAGATTGGAGCGAAGCTCATCCGTCCGTGCCTGCCAAACTCGCCGCTCCATTTCCGCCAGGTCAGGAGCTTTTTCCAACACATCGACGGGCATGTTAAGAGCTTGATCACCCGCAATTGCTTCCAATCGTGCAGCTTTCGCCAATAGTGATAAAGACTCCGCCTCATTCTCTCCTAAGGAAGAAGAAGCCCGAGTCGGGTCAATCCGCAGCAAAACCTCGCCGACCTCGACAGACTGCCCAGGACGAACCAAAATTTCCTCAACAACACCGCCATCCAGATTCTGTATGACCTGAACCTGACGTGACGGAACCACTTTCCCCTCACCACGCACCACCTCATCAATGCTGGCGAAAGAAGCCCATAGAATCAGCACACAGATAGCAAGCAGTGTCACCCAAATCAAAAGACGCGAACCTCTTGCCTCTTGATGGCGCGCAGTCCACGCCGCATTCTTAACAATGTTATTACCCGCAGGAGGAGCGTTAGAGTCCTCCAGTTGTGTCCGAAGCCATTTGCGCCAATTACTTTTCTTCATACTGCGCTCCGGGCCTTACCAATTTGTCCGCCACGCAATGCCGCAATCACTTGATCTTTAGGACCATCCGCAACAATGCGTCCCATATCCATGACGATCAAGCGATCAACCAGATCCAACAGCGCAGTTCTATGCGTGACTAACACAACAGTCTTACCGTCACATTCTTTACGCAGACTTTCACGCAACGCAGATTCACTCTGGTTATCCATATTGCTGCTGGGTTCATCGAGCAACAATATGGAGGGATTCCCAATCAAGGCACGGGCTACCGCAATAGCCTGCCTTTGCCCACCAGACAACGACTCGCCACGCTCGCCAATCATCATGTCGTAGCCATCTGGGTGACGCGAGGCAAACTCATCCACCCCCGCCTGCTTAGCGGCTGCCAACATCTGATCATCACTGGCAAAAGGCGAACCGATGGTCAGATTATGTTTCAAGGTTCCATAGAACAACACGGGATCTTGCGAAACATAGCCCATCGATCGACGTACATCGGCCGGATCAATCTGCTGGTTATCAAGGCCATCAAGCACGACTGTTCCCGCTGTCGGTTGAAACAACCCAAGGATCAACTTCGAGAGAGTCGTTTTACCAGATCCGATGCGGCCGATAATCGCAACCTTCTCGCCCGCCTTTAAAGAAAAGCTAAGCGAATCCAACACTTTTTGTGTAGTTCCTGGATAGCTAAAACTAACCCCTCGAAACTCGATCTCCCCCTTCAGGAAAGGCCGTGGCACGAAGTTGCGATCATCAGGATGCTCAACCGGCAACGACATATACATATCAACCGAATCGAGCGATGTCCGCGCATTCTGATACTGCATCATCAGGCCTGTCACTTGCCCTAAAGGTGCCAAACAACGCCCAGCGATCATGGATGAGGCAATAATCCCCCCCATGGACAACTGAGCCTCCTGAATCAAGTACGTACCAATGATAATTACAGCGATCGTGACAACTTGCTGTAACGTCTGCACGGTATTGACCGTAAGCGAAGACGTCAGTTTGATCTTTGCGCCCTGCCGAGCCAAATACTCAGTTGATTGCTCCCAAGAGCGCTGCGCACCACTTTGAGCATTCAACACTTTCAAGGTTTCCAGACCGGCCAAGGACTCAACCAGCCCGGCGTTACGCTGCGCGGCAGCTTGAAAGGTCTGTTTAGTTAACTGTTCCATACGGGCTTGGGCAAACCACGAAACAACCAACGCAATCACAATCGCTACAACGGGCGGGATCAGCATCCAGGGCGAAATCCAGGCCAGCACCACCAGAAACAATAAGATGAAAGGCAAATCCACCAAAGTAGTCAGGCTAGCTGATGCAATAAAGTCTCGCACCGACTCAAATGAGCGCAAATTAGCCGCAAACGAACCTACAGAGGCCGGCCGACTCTCCATGCGCAAATCTAACACTCGTTCCATGATTAGCGCTGATAACTGCACATCAACTTTCTTGCTGGCAACATCGACAACGTATGCCCGCACCGTCGTCAAAACAAAGTTCAGCAGCAAGACCAACCCAATCCCAATAGACAGAACCCAAAGAGTTTCTATCGCATTATTAGGCACGACCCGGTCGTACACATTCATGGTGTACAAAGGAATCGCCAAGGCAAACAAGTTAATTAGTACAGCAGCGCCCAGCGCATCACGATACAGACGCCAATTTCCCAGGACCGTGGCCCAAAACCAATGCTTGCCTTTTAAGGCGGACACACCTTCTCTGGCACGCGCCTCCACCCGAAACTCTGGCTGTACGATGGCTAATAGCCCCGAGTACTGCTCCTGCAGCGCCTCAACGCTTATTTCACTAGGACTCCCACTTTCCGGATAATGAACCTGCGCTTTCTCCTCTCCGTAGCTGAGCAACACACAAGCCCGATTATCCTTGAGCAACAAAATCGCCGGCAACAAGCTCGAATTCAACTCTGTAAAAGAGCGGCGCCATATACGAGAGGAACAGTGACCACGGGCCGCTGCCCGACTTAGCAGGGCAGGGGTCAAGCGTCCTTTAGGCAAAGGCAAGCCTGCAGACAAGTGCTGCGGCGTGCAAGGATTACCGTGGATACGGGTAATCTCTGCCAGGCAGGTCAGAAGAGGATCATCATGCGTCAGATGAGGCGGGATACTGTATTGCCCGCTTGCTTGTGTCGTGCTGTCAGATGAGTGGTTCATCGTCATTAATCAAATCCAGCGAATCCCGCAGGCGTTGACGGGTACGTTTGCGCTCGTTCAATTTGGCCAAGGCCTGGGGAGGCAGATCAGTCATACGAAGCACACCGTTAGCAACCAGTGCGTCAATCAAATCCTCCAGCACTCGGATAAAACTGGCATCCGAGACTGAGAGCTCTTGTTTGTAGTCATCTTCGTTCTGACTCATACGTGCCTCCCTTCACTATCCAATAACGCCAAGAAGCAGCTACTTACAGCCCGGCTGGTTTCTCGCGCAGGACTGGCGGAGCAATACCGTCGCGGTAATCAACAGAAACCGGGGTCAGGTTGCTGGTATCTGGAACAGGCGTCATACATGCCTTGAATGCCTCTTCGGGGAAGTCCAGCTTGGCGGCTTCTTCAGGCTGCTCCGAGTAAGGCTGGGACAGGCCAACTGCCGACACCAGACGGTGCGACAAGGTCAACCAACGGTATTCGGCTTGTTGCAGGTCGTAAGTGGCATTGGCCAGAGCACGACGCGCATCAAACAGTTCGTTTTCCGTATCCAGCAAGTCCAGCAAGGAGCGCTGACCGATCTGGAACTGCTGCATGTAAGCAACGCGAACCTTGGACGTAGCCAGTTCGTGTTGTTTCAGGAATGGCAACTGAGCACGCAGGCGCTCGATGTTGTTCCAGGCCACGGCCAGATCCTGCTGTACGTTGCGGCAGGTGTAATCGCGCACGTCGCGGGCAGCGTATTGCTGAGCTGTGGTTTGACGGATGCGAGCAGCATCGGCACCACCACGGAACAGGTTGTACGACAGCATCAACTGCACGTTGCTGCTTTGCGAATCGCGGTAAGCGGAACCTGGCGGATCGCTTTTGTCCTTACCGGTAGCTGCACGCAGTTCAAGCGTAGGCGACATACGGCCTTGAGCCACGTGTTTGCCCGACTCAGCAGCTTGATACAAGGCCTGCTTGGCCAAAATCACAGGGCTGGTGCGCAAGGATGGCAAGAAGTCGGTGGTATTGGCAGGAATCGACTCGCTCAGGCTAGGGGCCGCCTGCATGACTTCAGGAGCAGCCACACCCACAATGCGACGGTAGCGTTGCAGCACGTCGTTCAGGTTGCCGGCCTCGGTCATCATGTTGCTTTGAGCCAGGGACTGGCGGCCATAAGCTTGTTCCAGGTCCACACCACGGCCCACGCCGGATGCCGAACGTTCCTGAATCTGGCTCAGGATGTTCATGTGCATGCCGTAGTTTTCACGGGCCAGCTTTTCCATTTCGCGGTAACGCAGCACATCGATGTGCGCGTTGGCCGCTTCCAGAGCCAGGGAATCTACCGAAGCCAGCAGCTCGTAGTAAGTAGCCAGTTTTTCGTAACCCAACTGACGAACCTGGTTGATCGAGGAGAAGCCATCAAAAATCAACTGACGCAGTTGCAGGCTGTAGCCGCTGCGGGACCAGTCGGTAGACGGGGCACCCGAAGTGCTGCCACGCCACTCTTTGCCAACCCAACCCTGGGCATTGACCTCGGGCAACAAGGCGCCACGGCTAACGTTCTGACCTTCAAGCGCAGACTGGAAATCCTGGAAGCGAGCGCCAAGTTCAGGATTGGACATAATTGCCCGCTCAATACTGTCCTTGAAGCTCAGGCTGTTTTCCTGCTGGGCAAGCGCTGGTTGCGCCAGCAGTAGCGCTGTCAGCAGCGCACTTACCGTTAGAGTTTTCTTACCACGCACGTCGGCCTCCGTAAGATCTTGTGCCGCGTTCGCAACAGACGTCATTACGTCAGCGTTGCAACGCATTGCCAGATCAAATTTAAGTACAAAAATGAAAGAAGAATGGGTTCGGTGTGTCGCTCAAACAAAGCGAAAGAAACACCACCCGAGGGCCCAATACCTATGTATTGCACATGGGCTTTACATCTAAGGCTGGCAAGTACATCGCCAGCCGCAGCAGTATGTTCATAATGGACCGGGGCAAGACAAGGCGGAGCTACAGGCTTCTGACCTGTATTCTTGGAGCATAACCTTGTGTCTGATTGTGACTTTTTACGTGACGCATAGTGAAACTCATCACGTAGATCACGGGACAAATTGTATCTTAGATTACAAGGGGCTTCGTGGACGACAATGTTAAAAATGATAAATAGCCTGTGATAAAAAAAGCAACAATACACTGAAATTAAACGATTTCGGGCGATTAGGCGCTTAACCAATAACTGTTGCGCTTATCCCACGTAGCGCGATCGTTGGTAATAATCTACAAAAAACTTTCACCTTAATAAGCATTTAGGTTACATCAAGATAAAACCAGCTTATCACCAAGCGATAAAAATATTTTCATCGTTAAAAATATAACAATCGCTCACATTACGAATGCTGCACTTGTAACGATTTCTTATTGCAGCTAGATGTCGGTTTTCATCTCTTTGCCAGGCCTTCAAAAAGAGATGTGAAATCAAAAACTTATAACGGTTTCTTGAAACCCCCCTGTTTCGCGCCCGTTTGTTGCTTCTCTGAACAATCCGTTGCCGCAATATCCGCCGCCCACGCTTGTCCCGTTTCTGCTCGCCCGATACCATCGAACGGTACGTATTTAGTTAGCAACACAGACAACTTGGAGGCCGCTCATGTATCAACACCTGGCCCTGTATATCAATGGTCAATTTCTGGATGGACAAGGTCGCCAGACCCAGGCCGTCATCAATCCTGCCAATGGCAGCACCTTGGGCCAACTGCCGCTGGCATCCCAGGCGGATCTGGACGCGGCTCTGAACGCCGCCCAGGACGCGTTCAAAAGCTGGCGTCACAGCTCGCCCATGGATCGCAGCGCGATCCTGCGCAAGGTCGCGGAACTGTCGCGTGGACGCGCCCAGGAAATTGGCCGCAATCTGACACTGGACCAAGGCAAGCCCTTGGCCGAGGCGGTGGGCGAAATCATGTCCTGCGCGGATCATGCGGATTGGCACGCCGAGGAGTGCCGCCGTATTTATGGCCGCGTCATCCCCGCCCGCAACCCCAAAGTGCAGCAAATGGTTCTGCGCGAGCCCATCGGAGTGTGCGCGGCCTTTACGCCCTGGAACTTTCCCTACAACCAGGCCATTCGCAAAATCTGCGCGGCTATCGGTGCTGGGTGCACGATTATTCTGAAAGGCCCCGAGGACTCCCCCAGTGCGGTCATGGCTCTTGCCCAAGCCTTTCATGATGCGGGCCTGCCTCCGGGTGTACTGAATATTGTCTGGGGTGTGCCACAGGAGGTGTCGGACTACCTGATCCGCTCGCCCATCGTGCGTAAAGTCTCCTTTACCGGATCTGTACCTGTAGGCAAGCAACTGGCTGCACTGGCCGGTGCCCATATGAAACGCATCACCATGGAATTGGGCGGTCACTCGCCTGTGCTGGTCCTGCCTGATGCCGATGTAGCCCGCGCTGCTCGTCAGTTGGCTCGTTTCAAAATTCGCAATGCTGGTCAGGTGTGCATTTCGCCCACGCGTTTTTATATCCACGACGATATCTACACTGCATTTGTGGACCGCTTCACCGAAGAGCTGGCCAATGTAAAAGTGGGCGATGGTATGGACCCGGATACGCAAATGGGGCCCTTGGCTCACGAGCGCCGCCTGCCCATGATGCAAAAGTTTGTCGACAACGCCCGTTCTCTGGGTGGCAAAGTGTTGCTAGGAGGAGAACAGATCAAGCGCGATGGATTCTTTTTCTCGCCCACAGTGCTGACGGATTTGCCCGACGATGCACTGGTCATGACCGAGGAGCCATTTGGCCCCATCGCCCCCTTGACGCGCTACAGCGATCTGGACGATGCCATCGCCCGTGCCAACAGCCTGCCCTACGGTTTGTCGGCCTATGCCTTTACGCAATCCTTGCAAGATGCACATCGACTGGGCACCGAACTGGAATCCGGTATGGTCAATATCAATCACTTCGGCAGTTCCCTGCCCGAGACTCCGTTTGGCGGCGTCAAGGACAGCGGCATTGGCAGCGAAGGTGGTGCCGAAACCTTTGACGGATACTTAGTCACCAAATTTGTGACCCAGATCTAAGACTGGCTCCTGGCCCCGCTTTGCGGGGCTAGGGTGAACCCCTACTGTACTAACTGCGCATTCCCGTTACATTATTCAAACACTCGTTTGAAATTAGGAAATAACGGTGAAACGCTCTGATCGGACACAGTCCGCCATTCTCGATGCAGCCGAACATCTTTTCGCGCTGTATGGCCACGAAAATACCTCCATGCGCCAGATTACGGCGCAAGCCAAGGTGAACCTGTCGGCTGTCAATTATCACTTTGGCAGTAAAGACGGACTGACACAGGCCGTGTTCCAGCGCCGCCTGAACAGCATCAATCAAGAGCGCCTGGAAAAATTGGCGTTTTATCGCCAGCAAGCCGGTGAAGGTCCTTTGAAAGCATCCCAGGTGGTGGATGCCTTTTTTGGCCCACTGATCCGCCTGGCGGGTTCAGGCAACGGCGCCCCACGCTCGTTTATTCCTTTGCCGGGGCAGGACCGCCCGGCGCCGCAGGATTTCATTCAGTCCATCTGTTGGGACGAACAAGTCGCCATCTTCCTGCCCTTCAAGCAGGCTTTGCATGAAGCTCTGCCTACCGTGCCTGAAGAAGAAATCATCTGGCGATTCCATTTCATGCTGGGTGCCACCTCTTATGCCTTGATGGGCACCCAATCACTGCGTCGGGCTTTGCAATTACCCCTTAGCGACAGCCCGGAAAGTGAGCAACAACTGCAACAGCGCTTGATGAGTTTCCTGCTGGGTGGATTACGAGCTCCTTTACCCGCCAGCACCTGAGCTGAACGGCCCTGACCACCAAGCTACACCACGGTGAACCGCGCCCCTCTCTTAGGGGCAGCAAGTCGAAGGTGCAGCATGAGGGGGTTTTACCGCCGGGCCGCTACCAAGGCTCGGCGCCCCCGGTAAAAAGTGTCCCCTCGGGGGCAACAAGCCGAAGGCGCAGCGTGGGGGCCTTCTTCTTTTTTTTCTGAGCTAGTCCGGAGTTGCTATGTTTGTGACCTTGCTATTGATAGTGCTAGTGCTTGGCTGCGTCTACGTTCTCAAAAACCGGAATCTACGCACCAAGTGGCTAAGCCGCCCAATCTACCGCGCCTTTTCCAGCGTTCTGCCTGCCATGTCCCAAACCGAGCGCGATGCGCTGGAAGCAGGTACGGTCTGGTGGGAAAGTGAGCTGTTTCGCGGCAAACCCAACTGGAATACCCTGAGCTCTTATCCGGCCTACCGGCTCACCGATGAAGAGCGCCAGTTCATGGACAATGAAGTCAATGTGGCTTGCGCCATGATTGACGACTGGCAAGTCAGCCAGGAAGACTTCGACATGCCTGCCGAGGTCTGGAACTACCTGAAAGAAAACCGCTTCTTCAGCCTGATTATTCCCAAGGAATACGGCGGTCGTGGTTTTTCGGCGCAAGCGCACTCGGCGGTTGTCGCCAAGCTCTCCACCCGTAACTCGGCCTTGTCCGTCTCGGTCATGGTGCCCAACTCGCTGGGCCCGGCAGAACTGCTGCTGCACTACGGTACCGACGAGCAGAAACAACACTATCTGCCCCGCTTGGCTGATGGCCGTGACATCCCCGCTTTCGCACTGACCAGCCCTTGGGCCGGTTCAGACGCCGCCTCTATTCCTGACGTAGGGATTGTCTGCAAGGGCGAATGGGAAGGTCAGGAAGTGCTGGGCATGCGCGTCACCTGGGACAAACGCTACATCACCCTGGCTCCGGTTTGCACCTTGTTGGGTCTGGCCTTCCGCCTATATGACCCGGACGGTTTGCTGGGTGGCGAAAAAGACATTGGCATTACCTGCGCCCTGGTTCCAAGCGACCACCCCGGCGTGGATACTGGCCGTCGTCACTTCCCCTTGAACGCCATGTTCATGAACGGCCCCACCCGTGGCAAAGACGTGTTCATGCCGCTGGAGTTCATCATTGGTGGCCCCGCCATGGCTGGCCAGGGCTGGCGCATGTTGATGGAATGTCTGGCTGCTGGCCGCTCCATCTCTCTACCCTCCTCCTTTACTGGCATGGCCAAGCTAACCAGCCGCGCCGTGGGCGGTTACTCCGCCGTCCGTACCCAATTTCGCAGCGCCATCAGCAAGTTTGAAGGCGTGGAAGAGGCTCTGGCCCGTATCGCAGGACACACCTACGCCATGGATGCGGCGCGCACCATGACGGCAGCCGCCGTGGACCTGGGCGAGAAACCTTCCGTGGTCTCGGCCATCGTCAAATACCATGTGACCGAGCGTGGTCGTATTGTGGTGAATGACGGTATGGATGTCATTGGTGGTAAAGGTATTTGCCTTGGCCCATCAAACTTCCTGGGCCGTGCTTACCAACAGATCCCCGTCGGTATTACGGTGGAAGGCGCCAATATTCTGACGCGCAGCCTGATCATCTTCGGTCAAGGCGCTATCCGTTGCCATCCTTTCATCCTTGAAGAGATGACAGCCGCCCTGAACCCTGACCGCGAAGCCGGTTTGCGTAAATTTGACCAGGCTTTCTGGGCGCACATCCGCTACACACTGGCCAATACAGGCCGCTCCTTCTGGCTGGGCCTGGGTGGCTGGCGCTTGCTAAGTGGCCCTACTGGCACCTCCAAGGCCATGCACACCTACTACAGCCAGGCCAGCCGTTACAGTGCTGCTTTCTCCCTGCTGGCCGATGCCTCCATGCTGGTTCTGGGTGGTTCCCTGAAAATGCGCGAGCGCCTGTCCTCGCGTCTGGGGGATGTGCTGTCCGAGCTGTACATGCTAAGCGCCGTGCTCAAGCGTTACCAAGACGAAGGTCGTCATCAGGAAGATGCACCTTTGGCCCACTGGGCGGCTCAAGACGCCTTGATGCGCGCTCAACACGCTCTGGACAAAGTACTGGAGAACTTCCCGAACCGTCCTTTGGCGGCCGTGCTGCGCTTCCTGGTCTTCCCTCTGGGTCTGCGCCGTCTGGGCCCTGATGACAAATTGGACCACACCGTTGCCAAACTTTTGACCAAGCCCGGCGCCACTCGTGATCGTCTGACTTACGACACCTACTTGCCTGACGACGATATGGAACCCGTCGGTGCGATTGAAGCAGCCCTGCTGGCTTCGCTGAACACCCGCGATATTGACGCCAAAATCCGTCAGTTCGAGAAAAGCGGTCAATTGCAGGACAACCCCAAAGCCAACGTACGCGATCTGGCCGAAGCCGTCTTTCAGGCCGGTGGCATCACGGCCCAGGAATACGAGCAAATCCAGGCCCGCGACATCGTGCGTGATCGCGTTATTGCCGTGGATGATTTCCCCTTCGATTTGCGTCGGGAAAATCCTGCCGCTGAAGCCGCCAGTGGGAGCCAAGCATGAGTTTTCAACCGGTCTATATTATTGACGGCGCACGCAGCCCGTTTCTGAAAGCGCGCAATGCGCCCGGCCCCTTCTCTGCTGGAGATCTGGCCGTGCAAACGGGTCGCGAGCTGTTGCTGCGCCAACCCTTCGAGGCCCCGCAGCTAAGCGAGGTCATCCTGGGTTGCGCCGCCCCCTCGCCCGATGAAACCAATATCGGCCGGGTTCTGGGTCTGCGTCTGGGCACAGGTCACAAAGTGCCGGGCTGGACCGTGATGCGTAACTGCGCCTCGGGTATGCAGGCACTGGACTCGGGCGTACAGGCCATTCAAACCGGCCGCTCGGATCTGGTGCTGGCCGGTGGCGTGGATGCGCTGTCTCACGCCCCCATCCTGTTCAGCGACGACATGGTGCGCTGGCTGGCCACCTGGGGCAAAGCGCGTAGCCTGGGCGCACGCCTGAAAGCGCTGCGCAGTCTGCGTCTGTCCTATCTGAAACCAGTGATCGGCCTGCTTAAAGGGCTGACTGATCCCGTCGTTGGCCTGTCCATGGGGCAGACCGCTGAAATTCTGGCGCACGAGTTTGGTATCAGCCGTCAGGATATGGACGAGTTTGCGGCCCGCAGTCACCGTCTGGCTTTGCGTGCTCAACAAGAAAACGCTTTTGAAGAAATCGTGCCGTTAAGCGACACGCGCGGTAATAACTACCCGCAAGACGATGGCGTACGCGAAGACTCCACGCCCGAGAAGCTGGCCAAGCTGCGTCCGGTCTTTGATCCACCTTGGGGCAATATCACGGCCGGCAATAGCTCCCAGGTGACCGATGGCGCTGCCCTGCTGATTCTGGCCAGCGAAGCCGCCGTCAAGGAACATCAGCTCAAACCCATTGGCCGCATTGTAGATGCGCAATGGGCTGGCCTGGACCCAGCCACCATGGGCCTGGGCCCTGTTTTCGCCGCGACGCCTATTTTGGAGCGCAACCGTCTGGCCCTAAATGGTCCGGACTTGTGGGAAATCAACGAGGCTTTTGCAGCACAGGTACTAGCATGTCGTGCTGCATGGGACAACCAGGAGTGGTGCCAAAAGCATCTGGGTCGTGATGCTTTGGGTCTGCTGGATATGGACAAGCTCAATGTGGACGGCGGCGCCATTGCGATCGGCCACCCGGTGGGTGCCTCCGGAGCGCGAATTGTGCTGCATTGCTTGAATGCCCTGCGTCGTCGCAACTTGCGCCTGGGCATGGCCGCTATTTGTATTGGCGGCGGACAAGGCGGCGCCATGCTGATCGAATCGCTGCAAGGAACTGAATCATGATGCCCGTCGCTACCCTGGATTTGCAAAACTTCACGCTGTACACGGACGATCAGCAAATTGCCTGGCTGAAAATCGATTGCGTGGGCAGCTCGGTCAATCGACTCTCGGCAGCCGTCCTGCAGGAGCTGAACCAGGCGCTGGACTACCTGGGCAGCCATCCTCCTAAAGCACTGATCATTTACTCCGGCAAAGCTGCCGGTTTTGTAGCCGGTGCGGACATTGACGAGTTTTCGGAACACAACAACAACCCTGAAAAGGGCTTGGCACTGGTCACACGCGGCTGGACCGTCTTCAACAAGCTGGCCAAGCAGAGCTACCCCACGTTGGCGCTGGTGCAAGGCCACTGCCTGGGCGGTGGTCTGGAGCTGGCCCTGGCATGCCGTTATTGCCTGGCCGTAGATCAGGACGATACACGCCTGGCTCTGCCTGAAGTGATGCTGGGTATTTTCCCCGGTTGGGGCGGCATGTTGCGCCTGCCTGAATATATAGGCCCTGCCGCCGCCATGGACTTGATGCTGAGCGGCAAAAGCGTGGATGCTCGCAAGGCCGCCCGTCTGGGTATGGTCGATGCCTGCGTTCCTGTCCGTCTGGCCAAGCAAGCTGCTATCAAACAGGTGCTCAGTGGTAAGAAGCCGCGTCGCGCCAAGGGTCTGTCACGCCTGATGAATACCAAGCTGCTACGCCCCCTGGTTGCTAATCAGGTACGCAAGCAGTTGGCAAAGCGCGATCCCTATCAGCACTATCAGGCGCCCCGCGCCATCCTGGAGATCTGGGAAAAGCACAACGGCAATGCCTTGAAGGCACCCGAACTGATCGAACAAATCACCCGCTCCAACACCGCAGCCAATCTGCTGCGTGTCTTCCATTTGCAAGAGCGTCTGAAAAGCGTAGGCAAGCATTCGTCGACTCAGGAGATCAAGCATATTCACGTGGTCGGTGCTGGTGTCATGGGGGGCGATATTGCCGCTGTATGTGCACTGAAAGGCATGCGTGTGACGCTGCAGGATCAGGACCGCAAGCGTATCGCCCAGGCACAAGGTCGTGCCGCCAAGCTGTTCCAGCGCCGTCTCAAAGACCGCAGACTGGTACAAGCCGCCTTGGACCGCTTGATCCCGGACCCGGACGGCCACGGCATCCCGTCGGCAGATCTGGTTCTGGAGGCCATCTTCGAGAACGCCGATGCCAAGCGCAGCCTGTACGCCACCATTGAGCCCTTGCTAAAGCCCGGTGCTGTGCTGGCGACAAACACCTCCAGCCTGCCTTTATCCGAGCTCAGCCTGAACCTGATCAATCCGGAACGACTGGTAGGCATTCACTTCTTTAACCCGGTCTCTCGCATGCCCTTGGTTGAAGTGGTGGAAAGCGAACTGCTGGCCCCGGAAGTGCGCAGCGTTGCCTACGCCTTTGTGAACCAGATTGGCAAGCTGCCCTTGCCCGTTAAAGACAGCCCCGGCTTTCTGGTCAATGCCGTCCTGGCTCCCTATATGTTGGAAGCCATGCGCTGCGTGGACGAGGGGCTGGACCCGGCCACCGTGGACAAAGCCATGGTGCAGTTCGGCATGCCGATGGGACCACTGGAATTGGCCGATACCGTAGGCCTGGATATTGCGCGTGATGCAGGTGCCCAATTAAGCCAGCAAACCGCCATGCCAGCCTGCCTGAAAACCCATCTGGATCGTCAGGAACTGGGCCGTAAAACCGGCCAGGGTTTTTACACGTGGAAAGATGGCAAAGCCCAGAAATCTCCTGCGGGAACAGTCCCAAGCGGTCTGGCAGATCGCTTGATTAAACCGCTGATCGAACAGACCGAACACCAGGTTCGCATCGGTGTTGTGGAGAACGACGATCTGGCCGATGCAGGCGTGATTTTCGGTACCGGCTTTGCCCCATTCAGAGGGGGCCCTCTGCATTACAAAGCAACACAAAAACAACGCAATTAGTTCGGATTGGCACAAATACCTATACGCCGATTGGCCTAGGTCATGCACCATAGAAAACAAACAGGTGTTTTAAAACTTGTCATAAGCCTCTGTCAGACGTCGCACCTATACCTTGGAGAAGAGACATGAAAAAGACGGTTGTAGCTTTGCGTACCATCCCCGCCTTGCTGATTCCTCTGGGAATGAGCATGGGAATGGGTCAAGCCCATGCGGCTGGTTTTAACTTGCTCGAACAGAATGCGAGCGGCCTGGGCAATGCCTACGCAGGCTCGGCCGCCATTGGTGACAATGCCAGCACGATCTACTTCAACCCGGCCGGCATGACCTTGTTGCCCGAGACCAACTTCTCGGCAGGTTTTAACGCGATTAAACCTACCTTCAAGTTCTCCGATAAAGGCAGTACCGACCCCCTGGCCCTGACAGGTGGCGCCAGCCGTCCCGCTACTGGCGGCTCAGGTGGTGATGCCGGTAAAGTCGCCGCCGTTCCCAATATTTATCTGTCCCATCAGCTCTCGCCCAAGTGGTGGGTGGGCCTGGGTATTGGTGTCCCGTTTGGTCTGACAACTGAATATGACGAAGGCTGGGTTGGCCGTTACCACTCTGAAAAATTTGCCATTGAAACCATCAACGTCAACCCGTCGGTGGCTTACAAAGTCAACGATCAGTTGTCCTTCGGTGTGGGTGTGAACTGGCTGCACATTGATGCGGACTACCGTCTGGCTACCCCGGTTGGTTATCACCCGGCTTTGGGTCCACTGGACATGGACACCCGCGTCAAGATGAAGGGCGACGCCTGGGGCTGGAATGCCGGTTTGCTGTACCAAATTACCCCCAGCACTCGTTTGGGCGTTTCCTATCGCTCGCAAATCAAGGTCACGGCTGACGGCGACACCAAGCTGCGCAACCGCAACGTGCCGGCTGGCATTCCTGCCCCCAACATCAATTGGGACGCAGAAGCCACCATCAAGCTGCCTGACACCGCCATTGTCAGCTTGGTGCACGACCTGAACTCGCGCTGGCAATTGCTGGCCGATGTGTCCTGGACAGGCTGGAGCAGCATCCCGCGTCTGACCATTGAAAACAGCGGCCCCGGTGCCAAGGATTCCGGTCTGGAACTGAAATTCAAGGATGCATGGCGCGTCGCCCTGGGTGCGAACTACCACTACAACGAGCAGTGGACCTTCAAGGGTGGTATTGCCTGGGACCAATCTCCCGTTCGCGACAAGAACTACCGCCCAACCGCCCTGCCTGACAGCGACCGCTACTGGGTGTCCCTGGGTGCTCAGTATCGCGCCAGCAAGAACGCCACCTGGGATATCGGCTACACCCACTTGTTCCTGAAAAACACCGACATGAACAACAACACGGATCCCGCTGGTCGTGGTCTGACACGCGGTACTTACAAAAACAGTGGTGACATCCTGGGCGTGCAGTTCAGCTATCGCTTCTAAGGATGCACTATGGCCCGCAGTCGCCGCATGGAGCTGCTCGCACGCCTACCCCCCACATGGCGTGCGCGCTTTTTGCAGCTGGGCTTTAACTGGCACCCCGCCTTCCGGGCAACCGGCGGGCGGGTCCACAAAGTTTCAGCGAACTTGCAACACATCGTCGTACGCCTGCCATTGCGTCGTCGCACTCGCAACATCAATGGCTCTTTATTTGGCGGCTCCCTGTTTGCCATTACAGACGGCGTGCACGCCACCATGCTTCTGGCTGGGCTGCAACGCCATGTGATTGTCTGGGACAAGAATGCAGAGATTCAGTATCGCCGCCCCGGCTACCAAACTCTGTACGCCAATTTTCAAATCAATCCAGATGAACTGGACGCAATACGAGGACAGCTAGACCAATACCACGAGGCTGAAGCCACGTTTACCGTGCAGATCCAGGACCCCGAAGGCCAGATCTACACCACGGTGGAACGCACCATCTATATCGCCGACGCCCACTTCTACAAGCAGAAAACACAATCACGCTAATTTGCCGGAGGACCGCTTCATGTTTACCCCCCGCTGTGCCGCCCTGATTTTAAGTCTGTCCCTGGGGCTACCCGCCGCCCAGGCCGCGACTGTTGCGAATGTCACCGTGCCAGACACGGTCACCGTCGAGCAGCAAAGCCTGAAACTGAATGGGGCAGGCCTGCGCAAGAAAGTTGTTTTTGATGTGTACGTCGCCGCCCTGTATACCGCTTCGCCTTCCCAGGATGCCGAAGCCATTATTCAATCCCCCGGGCCGCATCAAATCCGACTGGTCCTCAAACGCGACCTGGATGCCCAAACCCTGATCGATGCCCTGAAAGACGGCATTCACAACAACCTGACTGATCCTGAAAAACAAGAACTGGACTCTGTCATCAAGCAATTTGAAGACTTGATGCGCCAGGTGGGTGAAGCCAAGGAAGGCGACGTTGTGGTGCTGGACATGCACACCCCTCAGGTCAAGATCCTGTTCAACGACAAGACGCTGGGAGAGCTCTCTCACCCTGATCTGACCCCTGCTTTGTTGAAAATCTGGCTAGGCAAGAAGCCTGCCCAAGAATCGCTCAAAAAGGCCCTGCTGGGATTGTCTTGAACCTACACGCCTCGGAGCGCTTCATGGATAAAGTCTGGCTGCAGAACTACCCCGCCGGTATTCCTGCCACTATCGAAGATCAGGCCCAGCAGTACTCGTCCTTGCTGGATGTATTTGAACAAAGTTGTACCGAGTTCGCGCAGCGCACTGCCTATATCAGCATGGGCAAACGCATGAGCTACCGCGAACTGTCGACCAATGCCTTGGCCCTGGCCAGCTGGCTGCAAAGCCAAGGCGTGAAAAAAGGCGATCGTGTCGCCCTGATGATGCCCAATATGCTGCAGTACCCCATCAGTCTGTATGGGGTGTTGCGCAGCGGGGCCACCATTATCAATACCAACCCGCTGTATACGGCCCGTGAACTGCGCCACCAGCTGCAAGACAGTGGCGCGGAAACCATCATCATTGCGGAGAACTTTGCCCACGTGCTGCAGGAAATCCTGCACGAAACACCCATCAAGCGAGTCATTGTGACCAGCGTGGGGGATTGTCTGGGCGGCTTCAAGGGCTGGCTGGTCAATCAAGTGGTGCGCCACATTAAAAAAGGTGTGCCTGCCTGGTCCTTGCCTGGCTCCGTCTCTTTCAAAGCCGTACTGGCTCAGGGCCGAGGCCGCGCACCGGCCCCGGTCAAGCTGACCCACGATGATATTGCCTGCCTGCAATACACCGGGGGCACGACGGGCGTTGCAAAAGGGGCCATCCTGACCCACGGCAATCTGGTTTCAAACCTGAGCCAGGCCTTGTCCTGGATTCGCCCGTATTTGAGAGAAGGCCAGATCGACTGCGTTGTTACTGCCCTGCCGCTCTACCATATCTTCGCTTTCACCGCGAACCTGCTGGTGTTTCTGCGTTTGGGTGCGGAGAACCTGTTGATCATTAACGCACGCGACATTCCCTCCATGATCAAGGACATGTCCAAGCTGCGTTTTACTGCCATTACGGGGGTGAACACACTCTTTAATGCCATGCTGAACAATGCCGAGTTCCGCAAGCTGGATTTCTCCTCGCTGCGCTTTACATTAGGTGGCGGTATGGCAGTGCAGGAAGTGGTCGCCAAGCGCTGGCTGGAAGCGACCGGCAAACCCCTGGCCCAGGCTTATGGACTGACTGAAACTTCACCAGCAGCCACAATCAATCCGCTGGATAAAAAAGAGTTCACTGGCTCAATCGGGCTGCCCGTTCCTTCTACCGACATACGCATACGCGACGAAAACCAGAACGACCTGCCGTTGGGCGAAACGGGCGAGCTATGCATTCGTGGGCCGCAAGTTACTCCCGGCTACTGGCAACGTCCCGATGAAACCGCCAAGGTCTTTGATCGCGACGGCTTTTTACGCACGGGCGATATTGGCTATATGGACGAGCAAGGTTATGTCTTCCTGCTGGATCGCAAAAAAGACATGATTCTGGTCTCGGGCTTTAACGTCTACCCCAATGAAGTGGAAGCCGTCGCCGCCCAGCACCCGGATATTGTCGAGGCCGCCGCCGTCGGTGTACCGGATGAAAAAGCAGGCGAAATCGTCAAGCTCTATGTCATCAGCCGTAATCCCGAGCTGACGGAAAAAGACGTGATTGCCTTTTGCCGCAAGGAGCTGACCGGCTACAAGGCCCCGCGTATTGTCGAATTCCGCGACGATCTGCCCCGCACCAATGTGGGCAAAATCCTGCGTCGGGAACTGCGTCCATAACACGTATTTCGCACGCGCTTAGACCAAGATGAAAGGGGCTTATGCCCCTTTTTCATTAACCGGAGTATTCATAAACAAATAAGAATCGGATCGTTCGTAGCCCTGATACCGCTCTTTAGAATGGGACAAACTATTTATATAAGCGAGTGTCAGAATGCACGCCCTGTCCCGCCTCTCGGAGTCCAATCGCACGGCGATTGCTCAAATTACCGACGAGCTCGATCCGCTGTCCCTGAACTGGCTGTCCGGCTATCTCGCGGGTGTCGCGCAAGTGCGCCACACCGGCCTTCCCGCTCAAGCGCCTGTTTCTCCTGAACTGTCTTTGGTCCCGGCCGCCGCTGCGCCCGCCCAACGACCTGCCACCATTGTGTTTGGCAGCCAGACAGGCAATGCCCAACGCGTCGCCGAAGCCTTTGCCCAACGCTGCGAAGCCGCCGGCATCCCCGTGCGCCTGCTGCGCGCCGACCGTTACCCCACGCGCGAGCTGAAAGAAGAGCGTCTGCTGTACGTCATTATCAGCACCCAGGGTGAAGGCGACCCGCCAGACGATTCGATCGCGTTTTTCGAGTTCCTGTCCGGCGCCCGTGCTCCCAAGCTGCCCGAGCTGAAATTCGGTGTGCTGGGTCTGGGTGATTCCAGCTATCCCCTGTTCTGTGGGATCGCGGAAAAGATTGATCAACGTCTGCTGGCGCTGGGTGCGGAACGCATTCTGGACGCAGGGCTGGCTGATCTGGATATTGATACGGTCGCCTCCCCCTGGCAGGACAAAGCCTTTGGGTTTCTGGAAACGGATCACCAGGCCCACGCCGCTGCGGCCGTTCCTGCCGCCCAATCCAGCAACGTTACGGTGCTGGAAACCCAGACCCGCAGCAGCTTCACCCGCGACAATCCATTCCAGGCCACCGTGCTGCAAAGCCAAAGCATTACGGGCCGCGACAGCACCCGCAACATCTATCACTACGAGTTGTCGCTGGAAGGCAGTGGCCTGAAGTACCAACCCGGTGATGCCCTGGGTGTCTGGCCTACACAAAACGCCAAACTGGTCGAAGCGGTTATCCAGACGTTGAAGTTGGACCCGCAAGAGACCGTCACCATTCAGGACAAGTCGCACACGCTGCAAGAATGGCTTAGCCACTACCGCGAGCTGACGCAACTGACCAAACCTTTCCTGGTGGAACTGGCCAAGCGCAATAGCGATGCCGTGCTACAGACAGCCGTAGGCCCAGAAGGTTTGAGCACTTTGCAAGAGCTGCTGAAAACCCATCAAGTGCTGGACGTATTGGAACGCTTCCCGGCCACCTGGAGCGCTGCCGAGCTGGTGCAAGCCTTGCGCCCCCTGGCACCCCGCATGTACTCCATCGCCTCCAGCCAGTCCGAGGTGGACGAAGAAGTACATCTGACCGTGGCCAATGTGCATTACCAATTCAACGAGCAGGATCGTTGGGGCGTGGCTTCCGACTATCTGGCCCGCCTGAACGAAGGCGATACCGTGCCGGTGTTTATCGACCCCAATACACGCTTCCGCCTGCCTGAAGATACCAGCCGTGACGTGATCATGATTGGTCCCGGCACCGGCGTTGCCCCTTTCCGTGCCTTTGTGCAGGAACGCAGCGTTCAGGGTGGTGAAGGCCGCAACTGGCTGTTCTTTGGCAACCCGCACTTTCACTCCGATTTCCTCTACCAGACCGAATGGCAACGCGCCTTGCAGGACGGTCAGTTGCAACACCTGGATCTGGCCTTCTCGCGCGATCAGGAAAACAAGGTTTACGTCCAGCACCGCTTGCTGGAAAAAGCAGCCGAGGTCTATGCCTGGATTCAGGGCGGCGCCCACATTTATGTGTGCGGTGATGCCAATCAGATGGCCAAGGACGTACACCAGACCCTGCAGGAAATTGCCCGCCAGGAAGGTGGATTGGACGCAGACCAGGCTCGCAGCTGGTTGGAAGAACTCTCGGCGCAGGGCCGCTACGCCCGCGACGTTTACTGAGAAGCAAGGACATGACAGAAAAGAAAATCGCCGCTATCGAGCAAGTAAAAATTGATAGCCGCTATCTGCGCGGTGGCATTACCGAGGGTCTGGCAGACCCAATCACGGGCGCCATCAGCGAAGACGACAACAAGCTGCTGAAATTTCACGGCAGCTATCAGCAAGACGACCGCGACCAGCGTGAAGAGCGTCGCAAGCAAAAGCTGGAACCGGCTTTCAGCTTCATGATTCGCGCCCGCCTGCCTGGTGGCGTGGTCACGCCCGCCCAGTGGCTGGCCTTTGACCAGATCGCCTGTGACTGGGCCCAGTTTGGCCTGCGCATCACCACCCGTCAGACCTTTCAATGGCATGGCGTACGCAAGCCCTTTTTAAAACCCACACTGCAAGCCATCAACAAGGCCATGTCCACGACATTGGCTACTTGCGGTGATGTGAACCGTCAGGTGGTCAGCGCCACCAATCCCTTGCTGTCGGAGCAACATGGCTTGGTTCAGGAGTGGGCTGACAAGATTTCCGAAACCTTCCTGCCCAAAACCCGCGCCTATGCCGAGATCTGGCTGGACGGCAAAAAAGTCGAAGACGCCATTGACGGCGAAGACTTTGAACCGATTTACGGCAAGACTTACCTGCCCCGCAAATTCAAGATCGGCATTGCCGTGCCTCCCTTGAATGATGTGGACGTGTTTGCGCAGGATATCGGCCTGATCGCGATTATCGACAACAATCAGTTGCTGGGCTTTAACGTCGCCATTGGTGGTGGCATGGGTGCCACACATGGCGACGACACCACCTATCCACGGCTGGGCAGCGTGATCGGCTTTGTACGCCCCGAGCAATTGCTGGCCGTTTGCGAGGCCGTTATCACCACACAACGTGACCACGGTAACCGCGACGAGCGCCGTCATGCCCGTCTGAAATACACCGTGGATAAGCTGGGCACCGACTGGTTCCTGGAAGAAGTGCAAAACCGCAGTGGTCAAACGCTGGAGCCGTCACGCCCCTACCATTTTGACCACAATGGCGACCGCTTCGGCTGGACCCAAGGCAGCAATGGCCGCTGGCATCTGAGCCTGCGTATCGATTCGGGCCGCATCATGGATACCGAAGTCGGCCCCTGGCTGACGGGTATGCGTGAAATTGCCAAGATTCACCAGGGACAGTTCCGCCTGACTTGCAACCAGAACCTGATCATTGCCGATGTGCCTGAAGAAGATAAGGCCAAGATCGACAAGCTGGTCGCAGATCACAAGCTGGATGTGTACCAGACACAAAGCGGCATACGCAGCAGCACGATTGCCTGTGTCTCTTTGCCGACCTGCGGTTTGGCCATGGCCGAGAGCGAACGCTACGCCCCCATCCTGCTGCCCAAGCTGGAAGCCTTGCTGGACAAGTACCAGCTACGCGACGAGCGCATTGTGCTGCGTATCTCCGGCTGCCCTAACGGCTGCGCCCGTCCTTATCTGGGTGAAATTGCCCTGGTTGGCCGTGCTCTGGGTCGCTATGACTTGCGTCTGGGTGCGAACTTCAGCGGCGAGCGCCTGAACGTAATCTATCGTCAAAATATTGCCGAACCAGAAATTCTGAGCATTCTGGATGAGCTGTTTGGCCGCTTCGCTGCCGAGCGTCTGGAAGGCGAGCACTTTGGCGATTTTCTGGTTCGCGCTGGCGTGGTTGCCGAGCCTACAAGCCGCTTGATTCCTTTAGTTTTACAGCCAGCCTGACATGAACCTCTTTCCTTTATTCGCCAACTTGAAGCAGCGCGCGGTATTAGTGATCGGCGGTGGAGAAATCGCCGAGCGCAAAGTGCGTCTGGTCCTGGCCGCCGGTGCCCAGGTCACGCTGGTCGCCCCCTATGTGGTGGACAGTCTGGAAGAGCTGGCGAATCAAGGGCGCATTATCCTGATTCGGGAGCGCTATCAGGCCCAGCATCTACAAGGGGCCTGGCTGATTATTGCCGCCACTGACAAACGGGACGTAAACCAGATCATTGCCCAGGACGCACAAGAAGCCCGCATTCTGGTCAATGTGGTGGACGACCCCGAATTGTCCAGTTTTCAGGTGCCTGCCATTGTGGATCGTTCACCACTGATTATTGCCATTTCCTCTGCAGGGTCGGCCCCCATGTTGGCACGGCGAGTACGGGAGCAACTGGAAACCATGTTGGACCACAGCCTGGGTGCGATCAGCCGTCTGGCGCAGGAATACCGCAGCGCCATTCGGCGCGCCCGCCCCGAGCTGGGTGCGCGCCGCCGTTTCTACGACTGGCTGCTGGATGGCCCGGTAGGTGCCGCCCTGCGCAGTCAGCAAGCCGAGCAAGCCCGCTTGAGCCTGGAGAGCGCGCTGCAACAGCCTGAGTCACCCCGCGCCACACAAGGCCGCGTGATTCTGGTGGGCGCCGGTCCAGGCAATCCAGGTCTGCTGACCCTGCATGCCCTGCGTGCACTGAATCGTGCTGATGTGATTCTGTACGATCGTCTTGTATCCGATCAGGTGATGGAGTTGGCTCGTCGCGATGCCCACCGTATTTTTGTAGGCAAGCAATTGGGCGAAGATCATCACCAGACCCAAAACCGCATTCATCAGTTGATGATTGAACACGCCAGAGCAGGTCAAACCGTGGTGCGCCTGAAAGGCGGCGATGGCTTTATTTTTGGCCGTGGCGGTGAAGAACTGGAATATCTGGCCGAGCATGGCATCGCATTTGAAGTGGTGCCAGGCATCACGGCTGCCATTGCATGTGCGGCTTATAGCGGTATTCCTCTTACCCATCGTGACCACGCGCAGTCCGTGCAGTTTGTGACGGCTCACCGCAAAAGCGGTCATGGTATTGAGGACTGGAACCCGCTGCTGGATACCAGCCAGACGGTTGCTGTCTACATGGGTTTGCAGCAGATTCTGGGCTTTAGCCATGAGCTGGTACAACGGGGCCGCAGTGCCACTACGCCCTGCGCCTTGATTGAAAATGGTTCGCGCCCTGAGCAGCGCACCTTGCTGTCCACGCTGCAAAACATTGCCCAGGATGCGCAGCAGCATCAGTTTGCCAGCCCCTGCATTCTGGTGATCGGTCAGGTAGCTACCTTGGGCAGCACCTTATCCTGGTATGGCGAGCTAGTCGACCAGCTCAGTCCACGTACAGCAATTACGCAGGATGCGGACAATACCCTGGTCGCTGCATGAAGGCAGTGATCAAGGCCTAGCTAGAGTCTCGTCTCAAGATCACTTTTCTATACGTACGTACCAACTAAGGCTCCAGTCAGTGCGGGATTAGCATCCGTGAATACCGCTTCAAACTGAATCCAAAAAGGCCCTCAACATCTCAATGTTGAGGGCCTTTTTTATCTTTCTGCAGCTTCTGAAAAACCACTAAGCACCAGGTAAAACTGCCAGCGCCTACAAGAACAAAACTGGCAGCGGCAGATAGCCTGAGCATGCTCTGTCACTTGTCTTTCCTGGAAATACAAAACAGTCAAAGCTCTTCGCCTGTCGGCCCATGGGCTGAGTATTTAGCGCTGTCCCAAGGCCGCAAACAAGGCTCGCAAAGCGCTATCCAGCAGATAGCCAATCAGACCAATCAAGACAATTACGGCCATCAGTTCGGAATATGCCATGCGATCACGCGTATCCAGAATCAGGTAACCCAAACCAGCCGACACACCCAGCATTTCGCAAGGTACCAGCACAATCCACAAGACACCAATAGCCAGTCGGCTACCCGTCAGTACCGAGCCTACAATGCCGGGCAGAATCAAGTACAACAGCGTTTCCAGCTTGGTGGCCGCCAGACTGCGACCCAGCATCAGCCAGCGCGGATTCAGATGCCGTACGCCCGAGGCTGTATTCAGCAAGACAGGCCAGACACCGGCCACACCCAACAGAAAATAAATCGGTGCATCCCCAATACCAAAGGCCATGACGGCAATAGGCATCCAGGACAGGGGCGAGATCATGCGCAGGAACTGGAATAAGGGAGTCAATGCGGCGTGAGCTCGCGCTGACAAGCCCAGCAGCAAACCGGCGGGCACGCCGACACCCAATGAGATCGCCAGCCCTACAAAAATACGTTGCAAGCTGGCACCTACGTGCATCCAGGTCTCGGACCAGCCCAGTATCTCCAGCAAGCTATGAAAGGCAGCTGATGGTCCGAATTGCTGCATCAGAGGGCTGCTGGACCAGGCTGTGGCCAAGTACCACAGCACGACTCCCGCCAACAAACCGCCCAAGCCCCACAGGGTGCTGGCAATCCAGGCATTCATTTTGGGACGTCGCAAAGACGCAGCCGATCGCGGATCAGACTGCGCCAATGACGGAGAAGAAGCAGACGCACTCAAACTCATACAACAATGCTCTCGTTGCGGGTGTATTGCTCGGACAAGCCAAACTGCGCCAGGCCCCCCTGCTTTTCCAACGCGGCACGGACAAAGCGGTCATCCACCAGATCGCTGGCTACGTGTTCAGGAGACAGCCCTTCCAGAAAACCACGCTCGCCCTGAATCAAGGTCCCTTGCAGCATTTGCACCAAGGACTCGGTGTAGCTGGGGAAAGGATAAGGTTGAAAATCGATACGCTGGTCGTCCCAGTCCGGATGACGAATCACGCCAGACTTCACGTATTGCGCACGATCCGCCGGGTCCGGGGACAGCACTTTCAACAGGTTTTCTTGAGTGTGCGGGGTATAGCGGTTCCCGCCTTCACGCGACAGAATCTGGGCCGCCTCGGCACGGTGACTACGTATCCAGATCTGTGCCTTGACCAGACCATCCACCACGGCTTGCGACCATTGGGGGCGAGTCTGCAAATCCTGCTCGTGCATGAAGGCCACGCAACAGGCGTGATCGCGCCAGACGTCGCCAGTAAAGCGCAAGATGCGGCCCATGCCCTGAGTTTCGGCTAAGGCATTGAAAGGTTCGGCCACCGTAAAACCGGCAATCCGCCCCGAAGCCAAGGCCGGCGGCATATCGGCAGGGGCCATCACCACCAGATTGACCTCGTTGGGGGCCAGCGCAGCGGAGTTTTTCACGACAGGCGTCAGGCCGTATGCTTTGAGCACATGCTGCATCACCACATTGTGAATCGAGTACCAGAAAGGAATCGCCACCGTCTGCCCGCCCAATTGCTCGGCCGAGCTGATGTTCTGCGCCACCGTGATAGCAGAGCCACTCATGTGATTCCATGCCACCACCTTTGCAGGGACTTTGCTGCCGTAGCGCGCCCACACCGTCATAGGCGAGAGCAAGTGCACCAGATTGACCTGACCGGAGATGAAAGCCTCGATCAACTGAGCCCAACTGCGCACCATCACGGGCTTTTCAACCGCAATACCCGCTTCTTCAAAATACCCATTGTGATGCGCCACCAACATGGCGGTGGCATCGGTAATCGGCAAATAGCCGATACGCAAAGGCGCATTTGACTCACTTTGTGCACGGGCAGTCCCTTGGGCCAGCAAGGGCGCAGCACCCGCAACGGTCAGCAAAGACGCCAGTTTCAGCAAGTCGCGACGGGTACGGGACGTAGGAGATTCAATCATGAGGTGCACCTTACAAAACAGCAGCGTGAACCGCCTGGGAGAGGCTTTGCTCCAGGCTGGCCACAATTTCCAGGCGTATGGCCTGAAGCCAGTTATCCAGATGAGATCGGGGGTGGGCCGGGCAGCTCCATTCACGCTGCAAACCGGCAGGACGGCCACCTAACAGCAGGACACGGTCCGCCAGCAAGAGGGCCTCATCAATATCGTGAGTGACCAGCACAATGGCGCAGCCGGTCTGATCGCGTATCGACAGAATCAGCTCCTGCATCTGGCGACGAGTTACTTCATCCAGGGCGCCAAAGGGTTCGTCCATCAACAAGACTTGTGGGCGTCGAGCCAGACAACGCGCAATGGCAACACGCTGTGCCATACCACCCGACAAGGCACCAGGACGCTGATGACGGCTTTCATACAAACCAACCTGACGCAGCGCCTGTTCAACCCGCAGGCGGCGTTCGGCGGCGGATACGGAAGGCTGGCGTGCAAAGCCCAGACCAAAACCGGTATTGGCCTGCACATTCAGCCACGGCAAGAGAATGGCTTCCTGAAACGCCATGGCCAAAGCGGGGTGAACCCCACGCACGGGCTGCCCCAGAAAGGACACCTCTCCCTGGGTGGGCGTTTGGAGGCCTGCCAGTACCCGCAACAAAGAGGATTTACCCACTCCGCTGGGGCCCAGCAGCGCCACGATCTCGCCCGCGCGCACGCTCAAGTTCAGGTTCTGCAAGATCGTCTGGCCACCGTAGGCCAGATTGATCCCCCGAGCGGACAAGAGTCCGGTCCCTTCAGAATCGGTATGCGAGGGGGCGGCGGAACTCATACTGCATCCTGCCCAAGTTCGGCTTTCAGTTGCGCCACCGTGGGTGAAATCAAAGGCACCAGCATGGCTTCGCGATAACGGCGCAGCAGTTGCGGATGCTTGCCCTGCATATAGGTCGCCCCGCCGATCGCGGAGCTTTCCAGGGCCACAGCCTGCGACGCCAAACTACTTAGCTCGATACGGACTTTGAACAAATCAGGCGGCGTGGCCGAGCCGGGCTTACGTACGGCATCAACCAGCACATCCGACAATTCCTGCACACGATCCAGCAGGCGGCGGGCGGGCTGCTCCTGTACCCATTGGCAGCGTGGCGCATCCAGCACTTGCTTCAAGGAACGACGTGCCAAGCCCATGGTCATCCCGCATTGCAGCGCCATGAAACGGGGGCGTACCGAGCGCACAAAGTGGCCTGCATCGGGATGCAGCAAACGCTCTTGTCCCAGACGCACAGCATTGAACTTCAAAGCGGCGGTATTGCTGCCACGCAGTCCGACCAGATCCAGATCTGCGGAACGCTCCAAGCCTGGATCGCCCAGTTCTGCCACCCAAATACCGGCTTGCTCTTCAGGCATGGCGGCCACAATGGCGACCAGGCAGCTGCCGGGACGCAGATTGGTAATCCAGGGCAAACGGCCCTCAAACTGCCAATGTCCTTGTTCAGGCTGGGCACGCACTTGCAGCTCTTCAATGCCACCCAAAAACTTGATGGCATTGGACAGACCCGTCGCACCGGCAACACTGCCATCCAGCAAACCGGGCAAATAGCGCTCGCGCATGGCGGGGTCCTGAACGTCACGCAGGTATTCAATAAAGGTACGCTGGCTCCACAGGACAAAACCTGCCGTCAGCGAATGTTCGGCCACTTCCACGATGGATTGAACCGCATCACCGAAGTCGGAAAAATCCGCTTTCAGGCCCAGGCTCAACAAACCGTCTTGCGCCAGGCGAGGCAACAAGGCCTGCGCCTGGGATGCATCGCTATCCAGCGACAGGGCATGCTCTTCCAGCCACTGGGCCAAGCCAGGCGACAAAACAGGGCGCTCTGAGACCAGCACAGGCTGCTCAGCGCGCTTTAAGGCGTTTCCCATGCGTAGGCCTCCAACTGGCTATTGAGCGGCGTACGAGCCAGATTATTGGCAAAGTTGCAGATCGTCGCCAAGCCAATACCGGTAATCACTTCCAGAGCCTGCTGGTCGCCGTAACCGGCAGCACGGAAATCGGCCAGAGCCTGATCCGACACCTGACCACGGGTATCAATCACGGCGCGACTGAACAGAGCCAGAGCCTGCAGGCGCTCGTCGTTGATCTGGTCAAAGCCACGCGCACGCAAAGCGGCCAGAATTTCCGGGTCCAGCTTGGCTTTATTGGTCGCAATGGCGGTGTGACCGGCCACGCAGAAACGGCAACCGTGAGTGGTACCGGCAACCAGTTGCACGACTTCACGCTCGACCAGCGACAGGCTGGCGGTAGCGTTCAAGGCAGACATATCCTGATAGGCTTGCAGGGCAACGGGCGCATTAGCCAAAATAGCCAGCAAATTGGACAAAAAGCCGCTACCACGCACAGCTTTTTCAAGGGCTGGTTTGACCGCCTCTGGTGCGGAGTCCACAGTATGCAAAGTTAAGCGAGTCATGATGGCGACAATTCCTTAGTTAATCCGAGAAGGTTTCATTGTCGATTGACTGGCGCCTTATCTCCATGTGCGAACATAGCGGTATTCATATTAAAAATATCCACGAAAAGAAATAAGCATATTTTCTGCATGAGCGACTCTGCCTTTCCTGACAGCCATTGCGCTGTCGACTCCAAAGACACAGGACACCCTGTGGAGGAACTGCTCTTGTCCGGGCTGGAGATCTCGGCCAGCCTGTTTCACTTGGGGCAATACTGCAATCAATGGGAAAGCAGCCTGCACGGGCACCAACGCGCAGGCTTTCATGTGGTCTTGCATGGGCCGTGCTGGCTGCATATTCAGCATCAGGAAGCCTTGGCCTTGCAGGCGGGTGATGCGGTGTTCTTCTTGCGGGATGTGCCCCATCGCCTAAGCTCCTCCCCCACGCCGCCAGACTGGAATGCGGCCATGCGGCGACAAACCATGCAGAGCCTGGAGCCGCAAGTGCCACACAGTACGGGCTTGCTCTGTGGTTTTCTGGATCTGGGCCGTGGTTTGAGCGAATTGCTGCTGGCGACCGTGCCTGATGTTTTGTTGATTGATGGTTCTCAGACAGATGCAGATTCAGGACGCCCTTTGCTGGACTTGATCCAGGCCGAAATGCGACGCCAGCCGCAAGCCAACTCCAGCCTGCTGGAAAAGTTGGTGGAGCTGTTGTTGTTCTATACCTTGCGCCAGCAAATAGGACAGACACCCACCGAAGGTGCCCTGCCCGCCGGCTTGATTCATCTGGCAAGTGACCCTGCCTTTGGTGGCCTGATCGAGCAGCTGCTGCGTGAACCCGCCAAAGCCTGGTCGGTGGACGATATGGCCGCCTACTTGAACATGTCACGCGCTGCCTTTCACCGCCGCTTTACCTTGCTGTGCGGGATGGCGCCAGCCCAAGTACTGTTGCAACTACGTATGCAGCTGGCCAAGCGTCAGCTGGAGCAAGGTCTGACCATGGAGCAGATTGCCGAGCGTATCGGTTATAGCTCTGCGGCCGCATTCAGCGCCGCGTTCAGACGCAGTGTGGGTCTCAGCCCGGCGCAATGGCGCAAGCAAGACGCGCGTCCATAAGTCAGCAAGCTGCTACAACTCTGCCCCCCAGATTGTCGTCCTACCCCGAGTACGTATGCAGGGTAGCTGGCACGATATAGCCCTCGCCCCATAGTTGCCACCGCACAGAATAGAACAAGCTGTTCCCGCTTTTTTGTGAAGGCTTCCGGCTTACGCATACAAGCCGCTAAGCCCCAAGCTTGATCATTCAGTTCAGCTACGGTTCAAGCGCCATGACGGGCAACAAGACGAAATACGAACATTGCTCCTGTCTATGAGCAACAGCAAAGTGGACAAGCATAAAAAAACCCCAATCTGTAAACAGATCGGGGTTTTTGACCTACCAGAGCCAGGCCGAAGCCTGGACATCTGAGCAAGCGTTTAGATCACGCGGGCTGCTTCGATCAGACGCACAACAGTCCAGGACTTGCTGCGGCTGATAGGACGGCCTTCGGTAATCTCAACGGTATCGCCTTCGTTGTACTGGTTGGTCTCGTCGTGCGCTTTGTATTTATTGGAGCGGACGATGATCTTGCCATACAAGGGATGTTTAACGCGGCGTTCAACCAGAACGACGACAGTTTTGTCCATCTTGTTGCTGACAACTTGACCGATCAGGGTACGTTGACGTTTTGCGGTAGTTTGAGTTTCGCTCATCTTACTTTCCTGCGGTCTCAGCCATGACGGTACGGACGCGAGCGATGTCGCGACGTACTTTGCCCAATTGGCTGGTGTTGGAAAGCTGTTGAGTAGCACGCTGCATGCGCAGGTTAAATTGTGCTTTCAACAGGCTCTCGAGCTCTTTTTGGAGCTCGGCGGCATCTTTAGTACGGAGTTCGCTGGCTTTCATGACGTCTCCTTAAGCACCGATCTGACGCGTTACGAACGTCGTCGAGATAGGCAGCTTGGCAGCGGCCAGACGGAATGCTTCGCGTGCCAGCTCTTCGCTAACACCTTCCATTTCGTACAGGACCTTGCCTGGTTGAATCTCAGCGACCCAGAACTCTGGATTACCCTTACCGTTACCCATACGAACTTCGGCAGGTTTCTGCGAAATTGGCTTATCGGGGAAGATGCGGATCCAGATGCGGCCACCACGTTTGATGTGACGGTTAATTGCACGACGTGCTGCTTCGATCTGGCGAGCAGTCAGACGGCCACGGTCAGTGGCTTTCAGACCAAATTCGCCAAACGAAACTTGCGCACCGCGAGTAGCCAGACCGGTGTTACGGCCTTTGTGCTCTTTGCGATACTTTCTGCGAGAAGGTTGCAGCATGTTTTATTCTCCTTCGGACGCAGCAGGAGCAGCGTCTTTACGAGGACCGCGGCCACGACCACCTGGACGGCGGTTTTCAGGGCGGTCACCACGTGGACGACGTGGGCGGCGCTCTTCAGGGGCTACGGTGTCAACAGGCATTTCGCCGTTAGGCAGCATGTCGCCCTTGTAGACCCAGACCTTGATACCGATGATCCCGTACGTCGTGTGCGCTTCGGAAGTACCGTAATCGATGTTAGCGCGCAGGGTGTGCAGAGGCACACGGCCTTCGCGGTACCATTCGGTACGAGCGATTTCGATGCCGTTCAAGCGACCCGAGCTCATGATCTTGATGCCTTGGGCACCCAGACGCATGGCGTTTTGCATGGAACGCTTCATCGCACGACGGAACATGATGCGCTTTTCCAATTGCTGAGCAATGGAGTCGGCGATCAGTTGAGCGTCGGTTTCAGGTTTGCGAATTTCTTCGATGTTAACGTGCACTGGCACGCCCAACAGGCGCTGCAGGTCAGCCTTCAGGCTTTCGATATCCTCGCCGCGCTTGCCGATCACTACACCAGGACGAGCCGAGTAAATAGTGATGCGAGCATTCTTGGCAGGACGCTCGATGACCACACGGCCAACGGACGCACTTTTCAGCTTGCGTTTCAGGTATTCGCGCACACGGATGTCGTCAGCCAACATCGTACCGAACTCAGCACCGTCAGCGTACCAACGCGAGCTCCAGTTACGGTTAACAGCCAGGCGGAACCCAATTGGGTGGATTTTCTGTCCCATTGTGACTCCTTAAGCGCCGACTTTGACCACAATGTGGCAAGTCTGCTTCTCAATACGGTTACCGCGGCCTTTGGCTCGTGCAGAAAAACGCTTCAACGACTGAGCCTTGTCCACGTAAATGGAGGTGACTTTCAGTTCGTCGATGTCGGCGCCGTCATTGTGCTCAGCGTTGGCAATAGCCGATTCCAGAGCTTTCTTGATGATGCCAGCGGCTTTCTTGGGAGTGAAAGTCAGCGTATTCAGAGCGTGAGCGACGGACTTGCCGCGGACCATGTCCGCAACCAGACGTGCTTTTTGCGCCGAAATATGGACTCCACGAATAATTGCTGTAGTTTCCATCACTTATCTCCGGGCCTTTTTGTCCGCAGCGTGACCCTTGAAAGTACGGGTCAAGGCGAACTCGCCGAGCTTGTGGCCAACCATGTTCTCGTTGATATAAACGGGAATGTGTTGACGGCCATTGTGAACGGCAATCGTCAGCCCAATGAACTCGGGCAGGATGGTAGAGCGGCGCGACCAGGTTTTGATTGGTCGCTTGTCGTTACCCACAACGGCTGCGTCAACCTTTTTGATCAGGTGAGCATCAACGAATGGGCCTTTTTTGATCGAACGTGACATAGTGTTCGCCCCTTACTTGCGCTTACGGCGCGAAACAATCATGTTGTCTGTGCGCTTGTTACGACGGGTGCGGTAGCCCTTGGCAGGAGTACCCCATGGGCTGACTGGCTCACGGCCTTCACCCGTACGACCTTCACCACCACCGTGCGGGTGATCGACTGGGTTCATCGCCACACCGCGAACGGTAGGACGAATACCACGCCAGCGAACAGCACCGGCTTTACCGATTTGACGCAGGCTGTGATCGTGGTTGCTGACTTCGCCAATCGTGGCGCGGCAGTCGATGTGAATGCGGCGAACCTCACCGGAACGCAGACGCACTTGAGCGTACGTGCCTTCACGAGCCAGCAACACAGCGGAACCACCAGCGGAACGAGCGATTTGAGCACCCTTACCAGGCAGCATCTCGATGCAGTGAATGGTTTGACCCACAGGAATGTTGCGGATAGGCAAAGTGTTGCCGGAACGGATAGGAGCTTCCGCGCCAGACACAACCGTTGCACCCACTTCCAGACCACGAGGGGCGATGATGTAACGACGCTCGCCGTCTGCGTAGCACACCAATGCGATGTGAGCGCTGCGGTTAGGGTCGTATTCCAGACGTTCTACTTTCGCAGGAATACCGTCCTTGTTGCGACGGAAGTCGACAATACGGTAATGCTGCTTGTGACCGCCGCCACGGTGACGAACCGTGATGTGGCCGTTGTTGTTACGGCCAGCACTGCTGGATTTCTTTTCCAGCAAAGCCGCGTAAGGAGCGCCTTTGTGCAGTTCAGGGTGAACCACTTTGATCATGCCACGGCGACCTGGCGACGTTGGTTTTACTTTTACCAATGCCATATTAGTTCACCTCAGAAAAGTCGAGTTCCTGACCGGGCTTGAGCGAGACATATGCCTTGCGCACACTGCGGCGGCGACCCATGAAACGGCCAAAGCGCTTTTCCTTGCCCTTCTGATTGAGCACCTGCACCGACTCAACTTCTACTTTGAACAGCAGTTCAATAGCAGCTTTGATTTCAGGCTTGGTAGCATCAGGAGCGACGCGGAAAGCGATTTGCTGATTTTTTTCGGCAACGTACGTGGCTTTTTCAGTCACGACAGGAGCCAGAATTACTTGCAATAGACGTTCGGCGTTCATCCCAACATCTCCTCAAACTGAGCGACAGCCGCTTTGGTGACCAACACTTTTTTGTAGTGGATCAGGGACAGCGGGTCGGCGTAGCGTGGTTCAACCACAGCAACGTGAGGCAGGTTACGCGTAGCCAGGTACACGTTCTCGTCCAGCGCGTCGGTGATGATCAGCACGGATTCCAGGCCCAGGTCTTTCAGCTTGTTGGCTGCCAGACGGGTCTTGGGTGCTTCCAGAGTGAAGGAATCAACAACCAACAGACGCTCGTCACGGACCAACTGAGACAGAATCGCGCTGATACCTGCGCGGTACATCTTCTTGTTGACCTTGTGTGCGTAGTTTTCTTCACCGGTGTTGGGGAATGCACGACCGCCTCCACGCCACACGGGCGAGGATGTCATACCAGCACGAGCGCGGCCGGTGCCTTTCTGGCGCCATGGCTTCTTGGTGCTGTGGTTGACTTCGGCACGAGTCAATTGCTTGCTGTTACCGCTGCGAGCATTGGCTTGGTATGCAACAACGATCTGGTGAACCAGTGCTTCGTTGAATTCACGACCGAAAACGGTTTCGTTGGCCTGCAATGTGGATGCAGCTTGGCCTTGTTCGTTCAGGAGCTTCAGTTCCATGGATTAGGCTCCTTTCACAGCAGGGCGCACAACGATATTGGCATTCTTGTGACCTGGGACAGCGCCCCGGACCAGCAACAAGCCACGCTCGGCGTCGACGCGGATCACGTCAAGATTCTGAACCGTACGGGTAACGTCACCCATATGGCCCGACATTTTTTTACCTTTGAACACACGGCCTGGATCCTGGGCTTGACCAATGGAACCGGGTACGCGGTGCGAGCGCGAGTTACCGTGGCTGTTACGCTGGCCGCCAAAATTGTGGCGTTTGATGGTACCGGCAAAGCCTTTACCGATCGTGGTGCCCGTAACGTCAACCTTCTGACCCGCTTCGAAAATGCTTTCCACAGCAACTACGGAACCGGCGGAAAGCTCGGCGATAGCAGCGGGGTCGAGGCGGAATTCTTTCAGGATGCTGCCAGCTTCAACGCCAGCTTTTGCATAGTGCCCTGCCTGGGGCTTGGTAACGCGTGTTGCACGACGGGTGCCAAAGGCAACCTGTACAGCAGCGTAACCGTCAACTGCGGGCGTCTTGACCTGGGTGATGCGGTTGTTGGACACGTCCAGCACGGTCACAGGGATGGACTCGCCTTCCTCTGTAAACACACGGGTCATGCCAACTTTACGCCCAACAAGGCCCAGCCGCCACGCGGCAGGCGTAGGTGTCGAGTTCGACATCGTTTTCTCCATTCCTGACTACGATTGGTCAGGGCTAACTGAGAGTACACGCAATAATTTGCGCGACGACCATAGCCAAAACTTTTTGGCTAAGCTAGTAAATATAGCACGCAGCTGTAAAGCCAAGCAAGATTTACTGCAAAAATCCGCCCTAAACTGCTTGATTGACAACAGTTTTTTTGAATTCGGGGTGCTTGGCTACACAGTCTGAATCAGAAAAATTGATCTGCCGCGCATTTTCTATTGATGCGCCTTATTGACAAAACGAGCCACGTATTCGTTCACCGGTTCATCACGAATTTGAGCCGGAGTACCGCTTTGTTCCACCCTGCCCTCACGTAGCACCACAATATGCTGGCCCAACCGTAATGCCTCATCAATATCGTGAGTAATAAAGATGATGGTTTTGTTCAGGCTGTTTTGCAGGCGTAAAAGCTCATCCTGCATCTCGTAGCGAATCAAGGGATCCAGGGCCGAGAAGGCTTCGTCCATCAAAAGAATGTCTGCATCAACGGCCAAGGCTCGGGCAAGTCCTACTCGTTGCTGCATCCCGCCTGACAATTCGTCCGGATAGTTATCGGCATAATCATGCAGACCCACGCGCTCCAGCCATTGCCGAGCCTGCTCTCTGGCCTGTGAACGCTTGTCTCCTCGGACCTCCAGACCGAAGGCGACGTTCTCCACCACCGTCAAATGGGGTAACAAGCCAAAGGCCTGAAAGACCATGCTGATCCCATAGCGGCGAAATTGTCGCAAGCTGGCCATGTCCAGCTGCAATATGTCCTGTCCATCCACCAACACCTGCCCGGCACTGGGGTCGATCAAACGGTTGATGTGGCGCACCAGCGTGGATTTGCCTGAACCGGATAAACCCATGACGCAGGATATCTGCTGCGCGGGAAAGCAGGCATCGACCCCTGCCAGGCCTACGATGCAATCTGTCTGCTTTTGCACGGCCTGCTTGTCGGCCCCCTGCTTTAACAGCTCTACGGCTTCGGTCGCCCGGCTCCCAAAGACCTTATAAACGTCTCGCAGTTCTATCTTGCAGGCCTGCTCACCCGAGGGGGTAGGAATGGTATTCATGCTTGCCTCCTGACCTTGCGACGGTGACGCTGAGAACGACCAAAGGATTGAGAGATTCGGTCAATAACAATGGCCAGGATCACAATCGCCACCCCCGCCTGCAAACCACGTCCTATATCCAGTGTCTGAATACCAGCCAGCACGTCTTCACCCAAACCCTGAGCCCCAATCATGGAAGCGACCACCACCATGGACAAGGCCATCATGGTGGTTTGATTAATACCGGCCATGATGCTGGGCCGCGCCAGCGGCAAGGTGACCTTGGTCAGCATTTGCCAGCGTGTAACCCCGTACGCCTGGGCTGCTTCCATCACATGTTTGTCCACCTGTCGCAAGCCCAGGCTGGTCAGGCGAATCAAGGGCGGGACGGCATAGACAACAGTGGCCAAAACGGCGGGAACCTTACCCAGACCGAACAGCATCAGTACCGGGATCAGATACACGAAACTGGGCATGGTTTGCATCACATCCAGTACGGGCGTCAGCACTTTTCTAAGCAGGCGGCTACGAGCACTAAGAATGCCAACCGGGACGCCGATCAGCACAGAAAAGACCGTGGCCACCAGTACCAAGGTGAAGGTTTGCATCAGCTTGTCCCACAGGCCCATAGCGCCTATCAAGTACAGGCCAGCTACATAGAGCAGAACAGGCAAAAAGCGCCGTTGTCCCCACCACGCCAGCAAACCGGTCAAAGCCAGAATCGCCCAGGCAGGCACCTGCTGCAAGACACGCTCCACCGGCAAAATGGCATGCGTCAGAATCCAGGCGCTGATCTGGCGAAAACCTGTGCCCCAATCCTGCACGGCCACCAACAACTGACGGTTAACCCAGTCTGCAGCTGACCACTCCGGGAAGAAGCGGGACTGCGCTGCGGCGACCGGCTGTATTGCCTGAGGTTCCAAAGCTGCCTGCAAGCGATCTGCCTGGGCCATTGGCATCCACTGACGCCATTGCTCTGCATTCTCTTTCAGGAACTTCTGTACCTGCGTGCTGGCGTTCTGCCCACCCTCTGTCATGCCCAAAATGATCTTGTTCATCTGTTCGGGCTCTAGCTGGATCTTTTCAAACAAGGTCACCAGCTCGGGGTGGGACTCTACGAAAGGAGTAGAAGCCGCTACACCTATATGCGCCAGGATAAAGTCCGTTGGACAGATCTTGCCCTTACCCGACACAGCGGCTTCCCAACAGCTTTCATTGAAAGGCGCGCTAGCTAACTTCTTGAAGGAATACTTGGCCATCAGGCCCGCAGGCTGCCAGTAATAGAACAGGATCGGTTCACGCCTGTCATAGGCGGCGCTGATTGCCGCATCCAGAGCCGCGCCCGTACCGGGCCGAAAGTTTTGATAGTGTTCGCCCAGACCATAGAGATCGAACAGGCGACTATTGAAGGTTTCACATACCCAGCCGGAGGGGCAGTTATAGAAGCGGCCTTTATTGGGCTGTTCCGGGTCACTAAAAACAGTGGCGTAGCGCCCTAAATCCTCAACTTTCTGTAGATCGGGTGCAGTTGGCTTGATTCCCTTGTCCGGGTCGCCATCGATGACATAGTCCGGCACATACCAGCCCTGTTCTGCCCCACCCTTCAGGGTATTACCAAGTACCTGCACCTGGCCGGCTTCAATGGCTTTTTCAATGATCTCGGTACGTCCCGACCAGATCTCGCCAATTACTTGAATATCATTTTGCGCCAGCGCACTTTCCAAAGCCGCCGAGGAGCCTGGAACCCGTTCGGTCTTGCAACCGTAGGCCTTCTCCAGAATCTGCTGATACAGCTCGGTGCTAAATGCTGCGCTCTCCCAGCTCAGGTCCGCCAGCCGTATGGGTTTGTCGTCCCCACACGCTTGCGCTGATGCACTGCTTCCCCACAGACATAGCCAAAGCGCCAGGAAATACCACAGGGCCAGGAACGGCTGTCGTCTCCGATTTATCATTCTTGTCCTCCTTCAACCCTGCCCATCGTCGCATTTGTAGCCCTGGCAAAGTGTGTCCGGTCGTAAAAAGTAGACCAAAACCCGCTTTTTCCCAATCACAACACCATGATGAACTAGCCATGAAACACCTGAGAGCAAAGCTCTTGTTCTGTTCAGGATAAACGGACAGTCGCCATTGCTCCTGCAGCGTCAGAAGGAAACGTGCAGACGAAAAAAAACGCCATGCGGTTGCATGGCGTTTCTTTCGATGTAACTCGAACAGCTAGGCAGAATTACTGCAGAGCGATTTCGACGTCAACACCGGCTGGCAAATCCAGACGCATCAGAGCGTCGACGGTCTTGTCGGTAGGATCGACAATGTCCATCAAGCGCTGGTGGGTACGCATTTCAAACTGATCGCGCGATGTCTTGTTGACGTGCGGCGAACGCAGAATGTCGTAGCGACGGATACGTGTTGGCAGTGGTACTGGACCACGAACAACAGCGCCGGTGCGCTTGGCGGTTTCTACGATCTCAGCAGCAGACTGATCGATCAACTTGTAATCGTAAGCCTTCAGACGGATGCGGATTTTCTGGTTTTTCATGGGTAATCCTAAAGAACGATATAAGTGGGGCCTTTTTGACCGGGTTTATCGATTACTCGAAGAAACGCTGACTAAAAAGCACCCCTTTTGGGGGTAGCAAAGACGCGGCGGGAAGGTTTGCACCTTCACACCGCGATCAAGGCTTATTACTTGATGATTTTTGCAACCACGCCAGCGCCAACGGTACGGCCGCCTTCGCGA
>ENA-UOUJ01000265-UOUJ01000265.1-activated-sludge-metagenome-genome-assembly--contig:-NODE-265-length-41016-cov-18.481092_pt1 | contig 41016 bp, 25 predicted proteins | sample MGYA00249839_ERZ747224 | MGnify/ENA primary metagenome ERZ747224 (study PRJEB28782, sample SAMN03220277) | activated sludge metagenome | biome: wastewater; feature: sewage sludge; material... | reverse complement strand
GGCTTACCGCCTCCTTTAAATTTATCAATCAAGTATTTTTACCGGACACTAATGGTTTCAGGTTTTAAAGTGTTCAGATTTAGAGCTTAAGCTTTCGGGCTTAATTGGTATTTGTTTCTTGAGATTTTCCTGCCCATAGCTCAAAGCTGATTGCTGACAGCCCCTTCGGATTTCGGACCCGGGAGTGCATGGTTTTTAGTTTCTCGTTTGTCTTCCTTCGGATTTCAAGCTTAAGGCTTCGGATTTCTTTTAAATACCTGCACTGCGTCATTATTCTTTATAAAAAGAACCGCAGATCCCTTTTTATTGTGCAGCTGTATGATATCCCTTACCTCACCCTTTACGATCATACCCGTTTTTGAATTGGGTACAAAACTATACTTACCCTTTCCGTCTCCTTTCAGAAAGCAGCTATAGCTGGCGTCGTATCTTCCTATTTCGGGCTTTACACCAAAGAAATTTCCGCCCAGCAAAATATCGGTTAGTCCGTCGCCGTCGAGGTCGGTTATTACAATACCATACACGGGAGAGAACTGCGCCTGCAGGGGCAGCGGCTGCAGGGTAAAGTTTCCTTTCCCGTCATTGATCGCAATGCAGGTATTAAACTGCTCCGCTTTTTTTATAATGGCTCCTTCCAGTTCACTTTCCGAAAAAACCTGGTGAATGGTTTTACCCGCATAATCGGCATATTTCAGGAATTTCTTTTTCAACCCGGGCATCTGCATTACCATATCGCTGCGTAAGGGCAAGGGATAGGATACGCTGTCTGATTTATAATAGCACAGCACCGATTCGGTTTGCCCGTTCTTATCAAAATCCTTTACATACAGTTCTACCGGGTGAGCCACATCCCCTCTTATTTTTGAATTCAGCCCGAGGTTACCGATCACAAAATCCACATAACCGTCGCCGTTAAGGTCTGCTGCCTGGATGCAGTTCCACCATCCGGCTGAAGCAGGCAGCTCGGTCTTTATTAATTTTCCGTTTGTATTTTTAAATATCGTTAGCGGCATCCAGTCGCCTGCTATTATAAGCTCGGGCCTGCCATCATTGTCGGTATCGGCCCAGCGGGCATCTGTAATCATTCCTGCTTCTTTTAGTCCCGGCGCCAGGCGATCCGTTTCTTCCGTAAAATTTCCCCTGCCATCGTTGATCAACAGAAATGAAGCGGGGGTTAAGCCATATTCACCCGGCAAAACACGTCCGCCTATAAAAATATCCATGTCGCCATCGCCATCCATATCGGCAACCCTTGCACAGGAAGCGGTAGTGGTAATAACAGGCAGGTTTTGTGGCGCATATGAGAAATTTCCTTTGCCATCATTTAAAAACAAATGGGGACGTAGTGTGGCAGCCGCGCCTTTATCTTCATTGCCTCCATATACGATCAGCAGGTCGTTATCGGCGTCTTTATCGGCGTCAAAAAAAACAACCCCGGTTTGGTCGGCGCTATTGACCACATCAAATATTGTTTGCTGAGACCGTACCAGGCTTCCGTTAGCCTGCTGCAGAAACAGCTTACCCATATCTGATTTCGCGCCACCAATAAAAATATCATCCAACCCATCCCCGTTTACGTCGGCAACAGCACATTTCGGACCTTCCATGGAAACCATTTTCGGCATCAGTCTTTCCCTGTCAAAATCAATGAATAAATTTTCCCTGTGCGCTGAACTGCCGGAAATGAGCCTCTCAGAAACATCCGTATAGAGCGGGCGGGCCGGCGGCTGCGGAATGAATTTTTCATTCGCTTCTTCCTGCTTTACTAACACGGTAGTATTAATGCTGATGTTTTTCAGCGTTTGTTTGCGCATATCGGGCCATATTACTACCAACGAATCAATGGCTGTATTACTGCCCAACCCAATCGTGAGCACAGGATCAACACTCGATTGAAAACCACGGGAAAGCATCTGGTACAGTTCATATACCTGTTCATCGGCATGCGCCGTAACTTTTGCGCCAATACCATCCGTATTCTTTCCCTGCCCCTGCAGTTTAACCCGCAGGTAGCCGCTGTTCAGCTTTTGTGAAGCGTTGTTACGGTACACAAAAGCTTCCATATTCACATTATTCACTACCAGGTCCAGGTCGCCATCGTTATCCAGGTCGCCATAAGCCGCACCATTGCTGAAGCCAGGCATGCCCAATCCCAACTGGTAGGACTGGTTTAAAAACGACAGGTTCTTCTGGTTCACAAAAGCGTAGTTGGAAACAGGGTTGGAAGACATGGAATCGAGAAATTCCCTGAAATTGAATTTCCCCTCCGTTATCACGCGTATCCTGTTTTTGTCGTTCGCTAAAAAGTCAATAAAATCCTGGTTGGTAAGGTCTTTATAAATACCATTGCAAACCAGTATATCTTTCCATCCATCGTTATCAAAATCAAAAATTAAAGCACCCCAGCTCCAGTCTGTTGCCGCTACGTTAGCCAAAAAGGCGATCTCCGAAAAAGTATGATCACCATTATTCAAATGCAATGCATTCTGAAGATACTGGTAATAAAAATCACCTTTCACTTTCGCGTTAAACACGTCGTAATCGTCGAATTTCGTAACCGTTTTTAACCTGTAATCATTCTCCGGAAGCATTTCGGTGGTAAAGATATCCGGGCGGCCATCGTTATTGATATCTGCAATATCAGAACCCATGGAAGCCAGGCTAAGATGCCCGGTGCTTTCTTCTATGGATTCTTTAAACGTGCCGTTTTTTTGATTGATATAGAGATAATCTTTTTCAAAAAAATCGTTGCTCACATAAATATCCGGCCACTGGTCGCCATCTACATCGGCTACGCTAACGCCCAGTCCAAAACCGATCTCACTGCCATATATACCCGCTAATTCGCTTACATCGGTAAACTTTTCACCATCGTTCCTGTAGAGCTTATGACCGGCTTTGGGATCACGGATATTGCGGATATTTTTATTATAGCCGAAGCTGGCAATTGGCCGGAAGCTATTATTAAGTATATAACAGTCTAAGTCGCCATCGAGGTCATAATCAAAAAACACTGCGTGGGTGGTTAGCCCGTCCTTTTCCTCCAACCCGTATTGAGCTGCTGCTTCCTTAAAAGTAAGATTCCCCTGATTAATGAACAGCTCATTGGTTTTGTTGTCGCCTTCAATATTACCCGAATTACAAACATATATATCCAGCAGACCATCGCCGTTTATATCTGCCATCGCCACTCCTGTGCTCCATCCTTTTAACCCGCCCACACCTGCCCTGTGGGTTATATCTTCAAACTGCATATTACCCTTGTTAAGGTACAAATGATTCTTTCCCTGGTTGCTGGTAAAATACACATCCGGCAGCCCGTCGTTATTAATATCACCAATACCAACGCCGCCGCCGTTATAAAAATTCCGGTAGTTAAATACATTAAAGCCGGCATCTTCCTCCAGATCGTTACGAAAAGTTATGCCGGTTTGCACTTTATCCAGTTGGGTAAACAAAGGGTCTGCAGGCGGAACATAAGCGTCTTTTTTGTTTTTGCAGGCGCCGGACAGTATGATGCAGCAGGCTATATAAAGGAAAGGTGATTTGAGCATATGCAATACAAAATACAGACAAATGTAGTACCCATTATAAAAACAATCCTCAATTGCCGTTAAATTACGCTTACTGGCTATCCTGTTTAATTTGAGTTTGTTAATGCAAGAATTTACTTCCCTGTAAAATAGTGTTACATAACATTCATTTATTGGGGTTTGTAAATTTCAACACTACGGCGGTATCATCATTCCTGGCCAGAATAAAAGCATTCTTTCCTGCTATACTTATTGGCTTTATATGCCGAACTTCTCCTTTTATTACTATTCCATTTAAATTTTCGCTCTGTAATTTTCCATTTCCCTTATTAATTAATATCGTTCCGTAATCAGCATCATACCTGCCGGCAGCAATACTATTGGCGTAATAATTGCCACCCAGCAACAAATCAGGTAAACTGTCATTATTGGCATCTACAATCGTGGCATCTCTGTATGTTGAAAGTTGCGCTTCCCAGGGCAAAGGCTGTATGGAAAAATTTAAATTACCATTATTTACTAATATGGCATTGGAGAAATAATCAGCAGATAATACCGCCGCATCTTTTATTTTCCCGGAAGAAAAAATATCAGTCAATGTTGCTTTAGCAAAATCCTCTGCATAAAAATATTTGTTTTTTAACAAAGGTATTTGTTTTTGCAATTCATCTTTACCGGCAAAAGGTATCTCTTTCCCCTGTACATAATAAGTAAGTATTTGTTCTTTCTTACCATTGTCATCAAAGTCATTAAAATAAAGACGTACAGGTTCCTGTGCCGATGCATGCAGCCGGCTATTGAGGCCAAGATTACCCGCAATAAAATCCATATCGCCATCCGCGTCAATATCTACGGGTAATATAAAATTCCACCAGCCTTTTTTATCAATCAAATCCTTTTTGGTAAAAACCCCATTGGTGTTCAGTAACACGCTAATTGGCCCCCATTCGCAACTAATAACAAGGTCATTGTCGCCATCCTTATCCAGATCAATCCATAATGCGCTTGTTACCATGCCAATTTTTGACAACGCTTTCGCATTGGTATGGGTTACATCCACAAATTTGCCCGTTCCGTCGTTTTGCAATAAATAAGAGTCGGGAACTTCCCCATAATTCCAGGGCACTGCCCTTCCTCCAAGAAACAAATCAATAAAACCATCACCATTAAAATCACTGAATGCAATACATGATGCGGTAATATATTGACTATTGAATGGATTTTGTGATTTTACAAAATTTGCTTTGCCGTCATTCAGATATATACGCGGCAACAAATGTTCGTTGGTACCATAATATTCGTTGCCGCCTGAAGCAACGATCAAATCCATGTTCCCATCATTATTTACATCGCACCATACGGCGTCTGTATCTTCATACATACTATCCTGCACCAGGCAGTCCTGCGGTACTTTTAAGAACACACCACCGGGTTTTTGTAAAAAAATAGCACTCTGAAAAGTTTTGGAAGCACCGATAAAAACATCCTCCAGCCCGTCTTTATTGATATCCGCTACCGCCAATGCGGGACCTTCGGTGGAAACCATATGCGGCATTAGTGGTTCCCGGCTAAATTCATTAAAGTTGTTTTCTTTATGAACAAAACCAAGCTGCACCTCCCGGGTGATGTCTGTAACAGGCCTGCTTTTCTTTTTATTGAAATCAGCAATTAAACTATAATCAAAAAGAGGCAGCCCCTTAGTGTATGTATACGCTATGCGTCGGGTTGCCGGCTGTATCGTAATTTTTTGGAAAGAATGATCGGGCCACACCAAAAAAACAGAATCAACCTTTGTTTGATAAAGCCCGATATGCACAGGTGTTGCCATACCCGACATAAATCCTTTTTCGGGATAATTTTCATACGTGCGTATTTCCTCATTGGCAAACAAAATCAACTTTGCACCAATGGCATTCCTGTTTTTTTCAGGGCCTTTTAATGTAACAGATACAAAATCTTCATTTCCATTTTGAACAGCTTTGTTTTCGTATAATAATACAAAGTCATTAATATTATTCACCACCACATCTAAGTCGCCATCGTTGTCAAAGTCCGCATATACCGCACCGTTTGAAAAGCATGGAAGGTCATTATCTATAGCAAACTCCATATCCTGGAACCGCAGCCCGGATTGGTTTTTATAAAATTTATTCGGAATTTTTATTTCGGGATATTTTTTCATCAGGGCAATGTCCGAATTCTCTACAATGCCGTCTCTGCTCCTTTTTTGTATTTCACTGTTGTAAATGAAATTAACGTAATCCATATCATTTAACCTCGTGGGTATTCCATTAGAAATAAACAGATCTTTCAAGCCGTCATTATCAAAGTCTATCCATAAAGGGGCCCAGCTCCAGTCTGTTGCGTATATACCCGAATATAAACCTGTTTCACTAAACACGCCATTCCGCCTGTTGTACTGAAGGGTATTGCGCGAATACTGATAATTATAGCCAAAAGAGATTTTATCATAAAAAATATCGTAGTCATCGTCTCCTAAAGAACGTTTTAAGATATAGGGATCCGCCGGCAGCATATCAGCCGTCATTATTTCCGGGTAGCCGTCATTGTTTGCATCCGCAATATCCACTCCCATGGAAAATTTACTGGTATGCATAAGCATCTGCGTATTTTCATCAGCAAATGTTCCGTTTTTCCGGTTAATATAGAGATAATCGTTTTCATGAAAATCGTTGCCTATGAATATATCCGGCCAGCCATCAAGGTTGATATCGCTAACCGCTATGCCCAGTCCATAGCCGATAGCGGAACTGTTAATACCGCTTTGCCTGGTAACATCGGTGAAATAATTTCCATCATTACGGTATAAACGGTCTCCGGATAAGGAATCGTAAGTATTCAGAAATTTTTTACGCGGAGCGAATGAGCCGTCCTGGTGAACAGCATGATTGAGCAGGTACATATCAAGGTCTCCATCCATATCATAATCAAAAAAAGAAGCCTGTGTACTAAACCCCGAAAAATGTAAGCCGTATTGTGCTGCCTGGTCTTCATAAAACGGGATACCCTCTTTTATTCCTTTGCAAACCAGTAATTGATTTTCACTTTTTAAACCTGCAAATCGCCCAACCTTACAGATATAAATATCAAGCAACCCATCGTTATTGATATCAACAACAGACACACCGGTTGACCAGCCGTGGTCCTGCGGAACTTTTGCTTCTTCGCTCACATCTCTAAAATGCAGATTACCTTCATTCAGAAACAATTTATTGCTCCCCTGGTTGGAAGCAAAAAATAAATCAATCAAACCGTCATTATTAAAGTCTCCCGCTCCTGCCCCGGCGCCATTATAAAAGTACATATAGCTGAACATGTTGAGCCTGTTCGTTTGCGTAAGGGTGTTATTAAAATGAAGACCAGTGTTATCATGTTCCAGCACCTTAAAGGCAGGATGAGCTATTTGCCTGTCTGTCATGGTGCAACCAGCAGCGCAAACAAAACTTACAATAATGAACAGACAAAACAGATATGTAATCCGCATTAAAGGTTCTTTTTACTTTTAACCTAAAACCGTATAGAAAGTTATACCCCAATAAAAGCAATGGGGCTATATTCAGATAGTGAAATATACTAAAGTAATGATATTACAGGAAATAATTTATACTACACACTGAAAAAAATCTTTCTCAAATCTATTAACACATTTTCTGCCATATCATCATTATTTTGCAGCTACTGATTTGAGTTGAATAATATGAAAAGAAAAATTATTGTACTTGTTTTCATTGCCGCCATTTTATTTGCCGGGATAAACTTTTTGACCCCTTCTCAATTAAAGATAGATGAAACTGTTTTTGTCAAGGCAAAGAAAAATACGGTTAACCGGGCAATCAATAATATCCATTTATGGAAGCAGTGGTGGCCGCATGCTGCAAGCAGTACATCAATAAGCAATGCGCTAAGTTATAATAACACGATTTACCAACCGCAGTTGCCAGGCTTATATGCCATTGGCATTGAGGTAAGCCAAAACAGCAAGAGCTATAAAACAATTTTTTCTATTGTAGCATATAGTGCAGATTCTGTTCTGCTTTCCTGGAAAGGTTCAATTCCCGTAAACGGCAACCCTTTTACCCGGATCAGCCAATATATGCATGCGAAGAAGATTAATGATGATATGAAAGATATCCTGTATGCTGCACAAAAATTCATGAGTGATCCTCAAAATACCTATGGCATAAAAATAACAAATGAAATAGTAAAGGATACGCTTCTGTTAAACACACAGGCGGTATTTAATCATTCTCCATCTACCCATGAAATATATACGCTAATTAACAAGCTCACAAAAGCTGCAAATGATCAAAAAGTTCCTGTTACAGGTTACCCTATGATGAATATAGCAAAAGAAGACAGCTCAAAATATTTGCTTCGTGTAGCACTTCCCGTAAACAAAGCCATAAAAGAGGAGCATGGCATTGTGATAAAAAGAATGATACGCGGTAATATCCTGGTGTCAAACGATATTGCCGGGGGAAGCAGCGCTGTTGAACATGCATCGAAACAAATGATGAACTATGTGCAGGATTTCAACAAAACTTTAGCAGCGCTGCCCTTTCAATCTTTAATAACCAACAGGCAGCTTGAGCAAGACAGTACCAAATGGATAACGCGGATATATTGTCCTGTTATCTGATACCCGTTGCCGCATTTTTCATTTCATATTCTGCCGGGTAGTCATTATTTCTGAAAAATAAAAAGCGCTTGCTTTTTCCCTTATTAAAAGAAAGTATGTCTTTTATTTCGCCTTCAACCAATAATCCCGATGTTGCCGGACTTACCCATTTAAACACGCCATTGTCGTTAAGTAAAACATGTCCATAGCCCGCATCCTGCCGGCCAAACTGCGGCAGGAAGCCGAATTTATTGCCTCCCAGTACAAGGTCGGGCGATCCGTTGTTATCTATATCTGTAACGCATATCGTATTAATACAGGAAAGCTGCACCATTTGCGGGAGATGCTGTATTATAAATGTATTATTGCCCTGGTTGATGGCTACGCAGGAAAAAGGGAAATTGAATTGTTTAACGGCAGACGATTGGAGTAAGTCTTCAGGAAATAATTCCTGTATAGATTTTGTAGCATATTCTTCATGTTTCAGGTTCTGTTTCCTGATAACGGGAAGCTGATCCTGCATATCATTCTTTACAAATACGGGCATATCCCTGCCTCCTATGCTGTAAGTTAATATTTTATCTATACTGCCATTGTGATCAAAATCGTTCAGCCATAATTTTACCGGTTGTTCGGCAGAAGGCCGGAGGTAGAAGTTCTCTCCGATATTTGCGAGTATCAAATCCTGCTTTCCGTCATTATTAACATCCGCCACGGCAACGGACTGCCACCACCCAAACAATTCCGAAAGATTGGTTGTTGTTTCCCTGAACTGATTATCTGCAAATGTAAAAATCTTGGGGCTCATCCATTCACCGCAAATAACAAGCTCCTTTTTTTCATTTCCGTCAATATCGGCCCATATGGCTCCTGTAACCATGCCAATATGCAGCAGGCCGGGAGCTTTTGATGCTGTAACATCTGTAAAGTTGCCCTTCCCGTCATTTTCCAATAAATAACTTTGCGGCGATATACCGTATGCAAACGGTACGCTTCTGCTTCCTATAAAAAGATCGGGGTCTCCATCATTATCAAAATCGTTTGCTACAACTACGGAAATATTCATAGCATTAGATGGCAAACGCCTGTTACCAATACTAAAATTCCCCTTTCCATCATTGATATATAACCGGTGTTGCAGCTCAGGCATCCCCTGCTGGCGATTGTTACCGCCCGCACCAACAAAAAGATCCTGGTCTCCATCGTTATCACAGTCAAAGAACAATACGCCGGTATCTTCAAACATGGCAAAGCGATCAAAAAGCGGCTCCGCTTTTTTTATAAAGCTGCCATCGGGTTGCTGCATATATAGCTGACCGGGCTGGTTGGCAGCACCTCCCACATACAGGTCTGTCAGTCCATCATTATTTACATCCGCGGTATCAGCTTTTGGTCCTTCGCGCGACAACAGAACAGGGATATTGCGCTCATGATAAAAATCCACATAATTATCTTCCGCGTGTTTATCAAAAGAAGATGCAATGGGTTGCAAAAAAGTAGCTGTAGTGCTGTTATGGGGCAATCCTTTTTCGGTATGGAGGGGCTTAGTGATTATATAAGTGGTATCAACCGCCGGATTGTACTGCATGGAATAAGACCGGTCCGGCCATATGATCATCATTGAATCAGGTTTATTGTTGCCCAACCCAATAATATTTTTATAATCAACAGAAGATTGAAAGCCTCTGGTTGGTATAACCTCACGGGTATATATCGTATCTCCTGAAAAGACTTTAATGGAACTGCCGATAGCAAAGATATTCTTGTCAGCTTGTTTAAGTGTAATGGCAATATAGTGATTAGCTTTTTGCGCTCTTGCATTATTGCGATATACAAAAGCAGGTCCGTTTACATTATTCGTGACGAGGTCAAGATCACCATCATTATCCAGATCGCCGTAGGCGGAACCGTTGGAGAAGGAAGGCCGATCTAAGCCCCATTCGGTACCTGCATCTTTAAAAGTGAGGTTGCCATTATTTTTGAAGGCCTTATTCGATATGGGCACAGAAGGCATTTTATTAATAATACTTTCAATTTCTTCTTTCTTGCCGGTAAGTACCATTTTCTGAATCATATCATTGGCAAAAAAATTCATGAAATCAAGATTGGTCACATCGTGATAAATACCATTACATACAAAAATATCATTCCAGCCGTCATTGTCTGCATCAAAAATCAAACCACCCCAGCTCCAGTCTGAAGCGGCAACACCACTATAGTAGGCAATTTCATGAAATTTTCCTGCCCCGCTATTAAGCTGCAAAGTATTCTGCGTGAACTGATGATAAAAGCCGGATTTTTCTTTTAACTGATATACATCGTAATTTTCGAATGAGGTAGTAGTTTTAATGCGCTTATCCTCGTAGGGCAGCATGTCGGTAGTAAAAATATCCGGCAGCCCATCATTGTTAATATCACCGAGATCAGCGCCCATTGAGGCAAGGCTGGTGTGTTGCATCCAGTTTTGCAATTCATCTTTATATGTGCCGTCCCTTTGGTTTATATACAGGTAATCCCGCTCGAAAAAATCATTCGAAACATATATGTCAGGATAATAATCTCCATTTATGTCGCCTACCGTTGCGCCTAATCCAAAGCTGATCAGGCTGCCGTAAATTCCTGCTTCTTTGCTAACATCAGTAAATTTTCCATTGTCGTTTCTCAACAAGCGATCTCCCCCGCCTTTCAAAAAGTCGGCAACGGGCCAATCGGCTGCACGTAAATTCCTTTTATTGGCATAATTTAAAGTGTTAACAGGAATAAAGCTGTTATTGATAATAAAACAATCCAGATCACCGTCCATATCATAATCAAAAAAAGCAGCATGTGTTGTGTATCCGCCGCGGTTAGTAAGCCCATACTCAGCCGCGGATTCTTTAAATGTTAAATCATGATTGTTGATAAACAATTTACACTCTGGCAGACGGCCATCAATATAACCCGCGTTACAAAGAAAAATATCAAGCCAGCCGTCGTTATTGATATCTACCAGCACAACTCCGGTGCTCCAATCCTGCTCTGCCTCTATCCCTGCCTTATCAGAAACATCTTCAAAGCTCCAATTGCCTTTGTTAAGGTATAATTTATTACTCCCCATATTGGCTGTAAAAAAAACATCGGCGAGTCCATCATTATTGATATCCCCAATAGCCACCCCTCCTCCATTGTAAAAATTGCGATAACTGAAAATATTGAAGTCTTTGGTATTATGGATATTGTTTGAAAAATTAATACCGGTTTGCTCCATGGCTGTAAATAATAGGGATTGAGCATTATTCTTTTTATCCTCTTCCTTGCAGGAAAAAAAAGAGCATAGCATAAAAAAGAATATGGATAATTTATAAAGAAAACATGGTTGCATTAAAGGGCTTCAGTTTATACAGGTAATGAAAAACTTTCGTCAAAAATAAGCTGTATGATGATACACTAAGAAAGGCTGCTTTAAAGGCAGCCTTTGCATTATTATAATTCAGAAAAAACTAATATCCCGGGTTCTGAATAAGATTAGGATTAACCGCTAACTGATTAGCCGGAATAGGGAACAGCAAATTTTTAGGATCATCCGCTGTTTTTTCCTGCCAGGCATCATTGTATTTTCCAAAGCGAACCAGATCCTGGCGTCTCCAGCCTTCCCAATAAAATTCACGGCCTCTTTCATCAAGCAGGTTCACTTCGGTTAACGAAGCAAGTGCGGTTGCGCCACGCTTTGCTCTTAATGAATTTACAATTATAAGGCCGTCTCCCGCCTTGTCTGTTCTTAACAACGCTTCTGCTTTCATTAATAATACATCGGCATACCTGAAATAGGCCCAATCGTTATTTTTCTGGTCGCCTGATGTTGCATAATCATACGGGTATTTTATTGCTCTTATACCAGTCATTTCAAGATTGCTTCCTGTTTCACGCAGGCTAACTTCTCTTGTAAAAGCAAGGTTAACCCCCTGTCTGTCTTTCAATGGTGCATCTGTAGTAAGATTGTATTGTTGCCCGGCTAAAAGACCAACATTCTGCCTGTTACCGGGATTAGGAAGGGTTCCCGGATAAACATAGTTTATACCTCTTCTTTCGTCAGAGGCTTCAAACTTATCATAAAAATCAGATAATGTAGCAAAGCCATTCCATCCTCCCGGGTCCATATTATAGTGTGCAATCTGGTACCAGGCATTCCGTATGTCAGACCCGCGTATACCGTTTTCATTAAAAAAAGTGAATATATTTTCTTTAGATATATCATTATTGGTTGGAGCAAAATTATCGAAGTACTTGCCCGCATCGCTCAACGCATATTTACCGCTACCAATAATCTCATCAGCAAGTGTTATTACCTGGTTCATATCTGCCGGATCAAAAGTGGGATTAGTACGATCATCTTTGAAAACACCCCTGTTAAGATAGGTCTTCATCAATAAGACTTTTGCAGCATTTTTACTTGCTATATAAGCCGGAACATTATCAGGCAAATCATTCATGATCGCATTAAGCTCACTGATAATAAAATCCGTGGCTTCGGTTCCTTTGAGTGTAACAGGATCAAACCTGTAATCGGAAAGATCTTCCCTGAAGGGAACCTGGTTCCATCCGTCTACTACAGAAAACATAGTCAGGGCTCTTAAAAACCTTGCTTCAGCAGCCTGCTGTGTACTGGGGTTGAATTGCAGTACATTGGATGCATTAAACTGAGCAGACAGGAGGTCGCTGAAAGCACCGTTAATTTGCCCGTGATCTGCATTCCATGTGTGTGCATGTAAAGCGCGCCATTGCCCGTTATCATCCCAGTCCGGTCCTCTGGTTGGAGCAATCGCTTCATCGGATGTATGCTCCTGAAGATGCCAGAAATTACCATCCTGGTATGTAGCAAAGGAATTATAGGTTGAAGTTAATAAGCCTTCAGCAGTAACGCTGCTTAAATCATTCTGACTTATTTCACTATTGAAAGATTCTTCTAACTTGGTGCAGGAAAAAGAAACCACCATCAGAAGAACAAACAATATTTTGTTCATATATTTCATATAACTAAGTTTATTCATTTTGTTTAATGGCATGCTATAGTGAAAAATTAACCCCCAGTATAACCGTTCTTGCTGAAGGATAAGGAATATAATCTATTCCTATTGACGGTATCCCGTCAACAGAGCCATCTGTGCTTACTTCCGGATCAAACCCGCTGTATTTTGTTATTACAAAAAGATTTTGGCCGGTAAGTGAGATGTTTACATTTTTAAAAGCATTCCCGATATTCCCTATCCTGTAGCTTAGGGTTGCATTAGCCATTTTCATGTAGTTCCCTTTTTCAAGATAGCGGGTAGAAGGAGCCGGAGCATTTGATGTAGCTTCTTTTGCATCCGTATCAAATATTGACTTGGCAACATTTCTGCCACCTCCAAGATTGCCAATTCCTAATACTGTAGCTGCGGTATTGTTAAATAAATAGTGGCCAAACGTTCCGTTCATATTAATGGTTGCCGTAAATTTCCTGTAAGAGAAATCAGTTGATAAGCCCAGAAGCATTGTAGGATTAGGGCTGCCAACGTAGTATTTATATGCAGAAGGATCACCCTCCTTATAGATACTTTGCCCTGTTGCTTTGTCAATACCTTCAAAAACACCAAGATACCATACATTCAATGGTTGATCGCTAACAACTCTTTGACCATATACATCGGAGAAACCCTGTCCTCTTAATGCTCCTGTCTGGTAAAATCCCGAGAGGCCTTTCACGGTGTTTTTCAGGAATGACGCGTTACCTGTAATATTCCAGTTGATATTCTCATTTCTCATCAACGCACCTGTTAAAGTAATTTCCCAACCTTTATTTAATACATATCCATCAAGATTCACCCATATTTTACCATTTGGTGCAGGCTGAGCCAATGTTCTTTCAAACAAAACATCTGTGGTTTTTTTATAGAAATAATCTACGGAACCGTATAGCCTGCCATCCAATACTTCAAAATCAATACCCGCATTGGTAGTAGCTGATGTTTCCCATCTCAGGTCAGGATTGGCAAAATTGGTTTGAGAATATCCACCATTGTTACCTCCTATTGAGAAACGCGCTAATGATGCGCCGGATACAAATTCCTGGTTACCTGTTTTACCCCAGCCAAAACGCAGTTTAAGATTGCTGAAAATATTGTTCCCGTCCATGAAAGATTCATTGCTGATATTCCATGCAGCTCCCAGAGAGGGGAAATAACCGTATTTTTTATTTTCACCAAAACGGGTAGAGCCATCCGCACGGAATGTACCCGTGATAAGGTATTTATCCTGGAAATTCAGGATAGCCCTGGCAAAGTAAGATTGTAATTCTGTGGTGGGTGAAGCGTAAGAGCCTATCTCTCTGTTTGAAGTGATCCCCTGTTGTATATAGTTGTAATAATTGAGCCCTATATTTTGAAAATCTTTGCCGGACATACCATTACCACGGTTGTCAAAAATCAGCCATTCATGTCCTGCAACAGCATTCACATTGAATCCTGAAGCAACTTCTTTATTATAGCTTAAGGTATTGGTGATCTGCTGGTTGGTTTGCTCATCATTACCAATAAAGGCAACACCGTGATCAAGCACTCCATCAAGGTTTAAGCGACGATCAATCATTCCTTTTCTAACACCGGTTTGGCGGTTAACACTGTATAAGAATTTATATTCCAGGTCATCGGTTATTTTATATGACGGAGAAATACTTGCAATAATTGTATTTATTACCGCCCTGTCTTTATAATAAGCAAGAGATGATAATGGGTTAATGGTTGTTCCCTGAAGGGTAGTTATTGAATCGGCACTCTGCCTCACTTTTAAGGTAGGGTTCCATTGCAAAGCCTGTGATATAACGTTACCGGTAAATCCTACAAAAGCAGATATCGGTGCAATATTTTCGTTGGTTTGGGTAACAAGCACATTAACGTCCAAACCGAGCTTCTTGCTTTCCAGGAATTTAAAGCTGCTGGTTAAATTGGCAGTGATCTTCTTTAACTGAGATGTTTCAATTACACCTTCCTGGTTAAGATAACCCGCAGAAACACGGTACCTGCCGTTTTCCGTTCCACCGCTTATTGCTGTATTATAGTTTTGCGTAATGGCTGTTCTGGTTATAGCATCCCAGGCATCCTCATTTGCGCCGTAATCCCCACTGGCTATATTGTAATCCTGTAAAACCTTTCTGTATTCATCAGCGTTCAGCACTTCAAGCTTCTTCAGAACGTTTGATACTCCTACAGAGGCGCTGGCATCCAATTGGGGCGCTCCGCTTTTGCCACGTTTGGTAGTAATGATAATAACGCCGTTAGCTCCCCTTGAACCATAAATCGCAGTGGCAGAAGCATCCTTTAATATTTCCATTCCGGCAATATCATTAGGATTAATGAAGTTTAAAGGGTTACCTCCATCGCTTCCGTAATCACCGCCACCGCCTGTGCCGGGCCGGGATGAACCGCCGGAAAGCGGCACACCATCAATAACAAATAATGGCTGGTTACCTGATCTGATGGAAGAGCTGCCCCGTACCCTTATGGTGGTAGAACCACCCGGCTGACCTGTATTATTAATTACCAACACGCCTGCAGCCTTACCTTGTATAAGCTGGTCGGGGGCTGTGATAACCCCTCTGTTAAAATCCTTTTCCTGTACCGAAGCAACGGCGCCGGTAAGATCTTTTTTACGGGCAGTACCATAACCCACTACTACCACTTCATCTAAGCTGGAAGTAGAAGCAACAAGCAAAATAGTAAGATTATCGGAGTCAATAGGCACATCCTGGCTTTCATAACCAACAGCCGATACCGCTAATATTTTGGCAGCAGCAGGAACCGCAATAGTAAAATCGCCTTTCGTATCGGTAGTAGTGCCTGAGCGGGAGCCTTTAACCTGAATAGTTGCCCCTACTAAAGGAGAACTGTCTTTACTATCGGTTACTTTACCGGTAATGGTTTTGTTTTGAGCTAACGCGGTGGAGAGAGAGAAGCATAGCAAAAATATTGACAGGGCAATACATTGCAGCAAACGTTTTGGCAACATAATGAACAAATTAGAGTTTATAAGTATATAAGTTTTCTCTACAATGTGTATATATACACAAAACCGAGTATACAATATTAACCTTTTTTTTTTATAAAGAAAACTTTCTTGCCGTCAAACCCTGAAACCCAATAATGCTTATATTCGGTGGTTTTTTTCAACCCATCTTATATAATGCTCTTCGTATGTCTCAAACCTTAGGCTCACAGCGCCTGTATTCCTTAGATGCCCTTAGAGGCTTTGATATGTTCTGGATCATGGGAGGCGAACGCATCTTTCACGCGCTTTCCAAAGCAACAGACTCACCGTTCTGGAACGGTTTGTCGCACCAGTTTTCACATCCGGACTGGAATGGCTTCCGGTGTTACGACCTGATATTTCCCCTGTTCCTCTTTATTGCCGGCGTTGCCACTCCCTATTCCGTTGGCCGGCAGTTAGAAAAAGGCACGCCCCGCCAAAAATTACTATGGCGCGTAGTTAAGCGGGGACTGATATTGGTTGTGCTGGGCATCATTTATAATAATGACCTGCGCATACAACCCATTTCAGAAATGAGGTTTGGCAGTGTGCTGGGGCGAATTGGATTAGCATATATGTTTGCTAATATTATTTATTTGTATACCAAAAGCCAAAGAAGCCGGATAATATGGACAGGGAGTTTGTTATTGGGATATTGGTTCGTCTTGTTGTGCACCGCTGCCCCTGGATTTCCTGCAGGCAACCTTACTCTTGAAGGTAATTTTGCCTCCTATTTTGATCGTTTATTCCTTCCGGGTAAGTTGTATGTAAATAATATGCATGATCCTGAAGGGTTATTTTCTACCATCCCCGCTATTGCTACCGGACTGTTAGGTATATTAACAGGAGGCTTTCTGAAAAACAGCAAACTTTCACCTGATGTAAAAGTAGTACGTTTGATCGCCGCCGGCGCTGCGCTTATTGCAGTTGCCCTCCTATGGAACATTGTTTTTCCTTTCAACAAAAATTTGTGGTCAAGTTCCTTCGCAATCCTGGTGGGCGGCATAAGCATGCTGCTGCTGGCTGTTTTCTATTATATTATAGATGTAAAGGGATATAAAAAGTGGGCCTTCTTTTTTGTGGTCATCGGTATGAATTCCATTTTAATTTACATGTCGGGCCATTTTATTGACTGGAAATATACCACGAACGCTCTTTTTGAATGGCTTACCCAACTGGCCGGAAATCCTTACGGCCCGGTTGTTTTTGTGTTTTGCTTTATCGCTGTAAAATGGGCCTTCCTGTATTTTTTGTATAAGAAGAAAGTGTTTTTGAAAGTATAAGGCCTCGGAGTTTTTATTTTATCGTTTGTGGCTTATAGTTGCGCTTCGGAGTTCGCATTTGCCCGTCATTGGCAGCCCCCCCGCCGTGGTGGCAAACGAACCATATGTACTTTATCGCTCTTGTTATTATGATTTTGATTTTTGCTCCGGCCGCCGATGGCTTACTGGTGCCAGCCGGCACCTTATTTCACCTGTTGCTTTAACAAGTTTTTTTATTAAATTACACTAAAACAATTGTTATGAGAACCTTCACCCGTCAGCAGTTCTTACAGCACACTGCCATGGCCGGGGCTGCCATGCTGTTATCTTCTTTGGAGGGCTTTGCACGTACAAAGCCCGATAAAAAAATCAAGGTGGCCGTAATAGGCTGTGGTAGTGTTTCCGGGGTATACTTACCCCATTTATCAAAATCGCCTGCTGTTGAATTGGTAAGCGTGTGCGATATTGTTTTCTCCCGCGCCCAAAAAAGAGGGCAGGAATTCAATGTTCCCCATCAGTATGCGCATATTGATCAGCAATTGGCGGGCGCTCCTTTTGATTTGCTGGTAACGCTTACCGATATGCAGGAACATGGCCGGCTGAATAAGCAGGCGCTGCAGAGCGGAAAGCATGTGTGGAGCGAAAAACCCATGGCAAATACCTATAAAGAAGGGAAAGCATTATTGGATCTGGCTAAAGGTAAAAACCTGCGGATATGGGGTGCACCTGCAGTAGTAAACAGTCCGCAATTTGCATTTATGTCACAAGCCATCCGTGAAGGTAAGTTGGGGAAGATTTCCTCCGCACACGCGCATTACGGCCACCTGGGGCCTACCTGGTCGGCCTTTTTTTATGAAAAGGATGGAGGCAGTCTCCCCGATCTTGGCGTATATAATATTGCCACCTTAACAGGGTTACTTGGCCCTGCAAAACATGTGATGGCCATGACCAGTATTGTAACACCTGAAAGAACGGTAGATAATAAAGGGAAGATAAAGGTAGAAGCGGAAGATAACACCATGCTGTTAATGGATCATGGGGAAGGCATTATTTCACATGTACAATGCGGATTCAATTATTTTGATCCGTACGGCCATGAGGGAAAAGGGCAGCAAAACCCTACGATCACCATTTGGGGAACAAAAGGCAATATGGGGTTGATCGGATATGACTGGGCGCCGTTTGGTGTGGATCTGGCTACTTCATTTACAGAACCACCGGTAAGGCATGTGCCCGACCCCGGAACCTATGTATGGCAACAGGGAGCAAGTGTTGTTGCAGCATCGCTCATTACCGGCAATGAGCCGCTGATAGCTGCCGAACATGCATTGCATGTGCTGGAAGTAATAGAAGCGGCAAGAGCTTCCGGCGATACGGGTAAAAAAATACAGTTGCAATCTGCCTTTAAATGGCCGGTGGTATAGTTCATTGTTATCGCCCGGAGGCGATAACAAAACCGTTCGTGGCGAAGACGCCACGAACAGCAAATCATCGAACAGCAATAATAGCAATGCAATTTATTACAACATCATTAAATGTTGGTTATGATAAAGCTGCTTTCATCATCGCCCGTTGCACAGCAAAGCGGACTTGCCTTTATCCGCATCATCGTTGGACTGCTCATGGTTTATCATGGATGGGAAGTTTTTGATGCCGGTAAGATAAAAGAATATACGGAATGGGATTTCTTTAAAAAATTTGACTCACCCTTATTTGTGGTATATATCGGCAAGAGTGCGGAATTACTGGCGGGCATATTCCTGACTATCGGATTATTCACCCGGCTTGCTTCGCTGGTATTAATAGCTACCATGCTGTATATTGCTTTTTACGTAGGTAGCGGAAAAATATGGTACGAAGACCAGCATCCTTTTTTATTTGTATTGCTGGGATTGGTTTTCTTTTTTTCAGGTTCCGGAAAATGGAGTGTTGCCGAATGGCTTCAAAAGAAAAAAAAGTAGAAATAGATGTATAGATACAAGGTTTATTCATCGCTTAGAATAAAAACTATGAAACAACACTTTAATTGTGCTGCATGTAATGCAAACGCTGTATGAGGCGACCCTGACTGCCGTCAGAGAACGCTGTATGAGGCGTCCTCGCCTCATACGATAGTATTATCGCCTCCGGCGATGAACACAATTAGCCAACTAAAAACACCACCTATGAGTTACGAAAACGCTGATGGCTATAAAATTCGAAACCAGCACGGATTGCATTTTTTGACTTTTACTGTTGTAGACTGGATAGACTTGTTCAGTCGCCGGTGTTACAGGGACATTTTGGTAAAAAACATGCAGCATTGCAGGTTAAAGAAACAACTTTCGATAGGTGCTTATGTAATAATGACGAATCATATGCATGTTATCTGGCAGTCTGAATGCGGAAAGCTGAGTGATACGGTCAGGGATTTTAAATCCTTTTGCACAAAGGAATTCATTCATGCTATACAACTTGAAAACGAAAGCAGAAGAGAATGGTTGTTGCGTATGTTCCGGTTTCATGCACAGCAAACCAATCAAAATAAAGATTATAAAATATGGACGGGAACAAATCATCCGGAAGAAATTGTAACAGAAAAATTTTTAAGAACAAAGCTGGATTATATCCATAACAATCCTTTAAAAGCGGGTTGGGTGGCAGAGCCTGAAGATTATTTGTATTCCAGTGCTTCCAACTATATAACAGGCAGGGGAATAATGGAAATTGATTATTTATTTTGAAGATATGCTATCGCCCGGAGGCGATAATAGAACGGTTCGTGGCGATGACGCCACGAACAGCACAGCGGATCCACGAACAGCACAGCGGACCCACGAACAGCGTACGCATCTGCGGCTTAAAACATCACTATATGAGCAAAAAAATTACCGTATTCATAATGGTTATGCTGCTGGGAGGTGTCGCAACAGCGCAGCAGCGTACGTACTGTAATCCGGTTAATTTAGATTATGGCTACACGCCCATACCCAATTTCAGTGAATGGGGCCGGCACAGGGCTACTGCCGACCCGGTGATTGTTACCTATAAAGGCGATTACTATTTATTCAGCACCAATCAATGGGGTTACTGGTGGAGCAGTGATATGCTGAACTGGAATTTTATTTCACGGAAATTTCTAAGGCCCTGGAATAATGTATATGATGAGCTCTGCGCACCGGCAGTGGGGGTCATCGGCGATACCATGATCGTGTTTGGCTCTACCTATACCAAAAACTTCACGGTGTGGATGAGCACCAATCCTAAAACGGATGACTGGAAACCTTTGGTAGATTCGTTTGAGATCGGAGGCTGGGATCCCGCCTTCTTTACAGATAATGATGAACGGTTGTATATGTACAATGGCAGCAGCAACCGCTATCCGCTGTATGGCATTGAGCTGAACCGCAAAACATTTCAACCCATTGGCACGAGAAAAGAAATGTATTTTCTGGAAGAATGGCGCTATGGCTGGCAACGATTCGGTGAACATATGGACAATACTTTTTTAGATCCTTTTCTGGAAGGGGCCTGGATGACTAAGCATAACGGTAAATATTACCTGCAGTACGGAGCGCCGGGTACCGAGTTCAGCGGTTATGCCGATGGGGTTGTGGTGGGCGATAATCCGCTGGGGCCTTTCACGCCCCAAAGCGATCCTTTCAGCTACAAGCCCGGGGGGTTTGCACGGGGTGCGGGCCATGGCGCTACTTTCCAGGACAAACAAAATAATTACTGGCATGTGTCTACAACCGTGTTGTCAGTAAAAAACAATTTTGAAAGGAGGATCAGTATTTGGCCTGCCGGGTTTGATAAAGATGATGTGCTGTTCTGTAATACGGCCTTTGGTGATTACCCGCATTACCTGCCCGAAGGAACTGCTGTTGAAAACGTTATAAAAAGCGCAGCGCCTTCGGCGTATTTTACCGGCTGGATGTTATTGAATTATAATAAACCGGTTATAGTTTCGTCTACTCTTGGTAGTTATACTGCTAATAACGCGGTGGATGAAAATATTAAAACCTACTGGAGCGCCGCCACTGCAAATAAAGGTGAATGGATACAAACCGATCTGGGAGCAGTGAGCACCGTTAATGCCATACAGGTTAATTATGCCGACCAGGATGTGGACAGCAGCTTCCTTGGTAAATCATTGAGGGTATACCATCAGTACAAAATATATTACTCCGTGGATGGAAAAAGGTGGAAAATGCTGGTTAATAAAAGCGATAATAAAAAAGAAGTGCCGCATGATTACGTGGAGCTGGAAACTCCTGTGCAGGCGAGATACATTAAGCTGGAAAATATACAAATGCCCACCGGTAAGTTTGCTATCAGCGGGTTAAGGGTTTTTGGTAAAGGCAATGGAGCAAAGCCTGAAGTAGCAAAAGATTTTATTGTATTGCGCACGGAAAAGGATAAACGAAGTGCCTGGCTCAAATGGCGTCCCGTAAACGATGCGTATGCCTATAATATTTATTACGGCACAGCGCCGGATAAATTGTACAATTGCATTATGGTGCACAATGCCAATGAGTATTGGTTTAAAGCAATGGATAGTCAGAAAACCTATTACTTTAATATAGAGGCAATTAATGAAAACGGGGTATCGGCAAAAAGCGGACTGGTAAAAGCGGACTAAGTGTCAATCATTATAGCACGGATATCTAAAGACCGGACAGCGTCTGCTTTGGATTGTGATTTGGGGTCTCGCCAAAGCCGGAACCAGTTGTATTTTTGAAATTATTAATAACATACGAATGAAAATCATAACCAGGATCATTGCGGTACTCCTTATTGTATTTGCTGTTGCAAGTGTATATGCCCAGCAAGCCCCTTTCTATAATGATATACAGCAATTCAAAAAGCTCGACAGCGCTCATTTTCCTCCCAGGCAGGCTGTTTTGTTCATTGGCAGTTCATCATTTACCTTCTGGAAGGACGTACAGGAATATTTTCCACAACATACTATTATCAACCGCGGTTTTGGCGGCTCCTGCCTGCCCGATCTGATTCGTTATGCAGATGATATTGTTTTTGCGTATAATCCCAAACAGGTAGTGATCTATTGCGGAGAGAATGACCTGGCGGCATCCGATACGGTTAGCGCGGCAACAGTTGCCCAAAGGTTTATTACGCTCTTTACCATGATCAGGAATAAATATCCCAGAATACCGGTGTTGTATGTTTCTATGAAACCCAGTCCCAGCCGGGAGCACCTGATGCTCAAGATGGATGCGGGCAATTGGGCTATAGAAGCGTTTTTAAAGAAACAAAAGAGAGCTGTGTATGTTGACGCGTATCATTTAATGCTGGATGATAACGGGAGGCCCCGGAAAGAGCTATTCATTGAAGATATGCTGCACATGAATAAAAATGGCTATGCGATCTGGCAAAAAGCGATGGCACCTTACCTTAAATAGTTGGTTATGAAACTCCTCTTTATTGGTATTACTTTCGTTGCTTACCTGCCGCTTACAGCACAGGTGCAAACCGCGGCTCAGCAAACAAAGATGAACGCTTTTGTTTCATCATTGATGAGCAAAATGACGGTTGATGAAAAAATTGGTCAACTGAACTTACTTACCGGAGGGGAAGCCACTACAGGGTCGGTAGTAAGTACAGATGTGGAGAGTAAAATAAAAAAGGGACAGGTAGGTGGCATCTTCAGCATGGCTTCGGTTGGCCGTATCCGTAAAACACAGGAACTGGCGGTTACCCAAACCCGTTTAAAAATCCCCATCATTTTCGGTATGGATGTTATTCACGGGTATAAAACCCTGTTTCCCATTCCGCTGGGATTATCCTGCACCTGGGATATGGAACTGATAGAAGCATCGGCCCGAATCGCGGCCATAGAAGCTACTGCCGATGGGCTCAACTGGACTTTTTCGCCCATGGTAGACATTACCCGTGACCCACGCTGGGGACGCGTTTCGGAAGGATCGGGCGAGGATCCTTACCTGGGTTCTGCCATTGCCAAAGCTATGGTAAAAGGTTACCAGGGCAGTGATCTTTCTGCCCCTAATACATTAATGTCCTGTGTAAAACATTTTGCATTGTATGGCGCAGGAGAAGGCGGGCGCGATTACAATACTACCGACATGAGCCGTGTACGAATGTACAACGAATACCTTGCCCCGTACAAAGCTGCTATAGACGCGGGCGTAGGTAGCATCATGACATCCTTTAATGAAATTGACGGCATACCTGCTTCCGGTAACCGCTGGCTGCTTACTGACCTGTTACGTAAACAATGGGGCTTTAAAGGACTGGTCGTTTCAGATTATACTTCCATTAATGAAATGACAGATCATGGCATGGGCGATTTACAAACCTGCGCAGCTTTAGCTTTAAAAGCCGGGATGGATATGGATATGGTGGGTGAAGGCTTTTTAACCACTTTAAAACAATCGCTGCAGGAAGGAAAAGTTACGCAAAAAGCCATTGACGACGCCTGCCGTAAAATATTAGAAGCAAAATACAGGCTGGGTTTATTTGATGATCCATACCGCTATTGTGATAGTGACCGTGCTGCTTCAGAAATTTTTACTGCTGCCCATTTACAGAAAGCACGGGAAACAGCGGCACAAAGTTTCGTGTTGCTGAAAAACCAAAACAATCTTTTGCCATTGAAGAAGAATGGCGCCATTGCCCTGGTGGGCCCATTGGCCGATGCAAAAGAAAATATGACGGGCACCTGGAGCGTGTCGGCCGATTTTTCAAAAGCCATTTCCCTCTTAACAGGCTTGCAAAATGCTGCGGGCAACGCCGCGAAAATCTTATACGCGAAAGGTTCCAATTTAACGGAAGACAGTTTGCTTGAACAAAGAGCAACGATGTTTGGAAAATCATTGGGCAGGGATAAAAGATCCGATAGCGCATTGCTAAAAGAAGCGCTGTCTATAGCTGCACAGTCGGATGTAATTATAGCGGCATTGGGTGAAGCGGCGGAAATGAGCGGCGAAAGCGCCGGCAGAACAAATATTGATATCCCGGATGTACAAAAAAAATTATTGAAAGCGCTGGTTAAAACCGGCAAGCCAGTAGTGCTGGTTTTATTTACCGGCAGACCCCTTACGCTTGTTTGGGAACAGCAGCATGTACCTGCCATATTAAATACATGGTTTGGCGGAACGGAAGCCGGCAATGCCATTGCCGATGTTTTATTTGGAGATGTAAATCCTTCGGGAAAATTAACCGCTACTTTTCCGCAAAATGTAGGGCAGATTCCACTATACTATAATCATAAAAATACCGGGCGGCCTTTGCCGGAAGGACAATGGTTTCAAAAATTCCGTTCCAATTATTTAGATGTTTCCAATGATCCGCTCTATCCTTTTGGCTTTGGCTTAAGCTATACGAATTTCAGCTATAGCAATGTTACATTAAGCAGCACCATGCTCCGGCCAAACCAGAAAATAACGGCTTCCGTGGTGGTAACCAATACCGGCGACCGTAGCGGAAAGGAAACCGTGCAGCTATATATCCGCGATATGGTGGGCAGCATCACCCGCCCGGTAAAGGAATTAAAAGGATTTCAAAAAATTGAGCTGGAACCGGGGGAGTCCAAAAAAGTTGAATTCACTATTTCTGTGAATGACCTGAAATTTTATAACAGCAATCTTCAGTATGTGGCCGAGCCCGGAGATTTTAAAATTTTTATAGGCACCAACAGCAGGGATGTGAAAGAAATTGATTTTAAATTGCTGCCCTTATGATCAAAGCTGTTTGTTGTATGTAACTTGCACCTGCAACCTGTATCCCGAAACCTTAAACCACAAATTACTCAAATCCATGCTTCATATACAAAAAGACCCTTCAGCCGTAACTGCCGCATTAGCGGAATGGATAACACAAACCATTGAAACAGTTTTGCAAAAGCAGAACAGGTTTACCTGGGTGCTTACAGGAGGCAATTCGCCCAAAGCCCTGTATGGGCTTTTAGCTGCCAGTCCGTATAAAGAGCGCATTGCCTGGGATAAGCTGCATATTTTTTGGGGCGATGAACGTGCCGTACCATTTAGTGATGACCGCAATAACGCAAAGATGACCTATACGCATTTGCTGAATAAGGTTCCCGTTATTCCCGAACAGGTGCATGTAATGCGAACCGATATCCAACCTGAACAATCGGCGGTGGAATATGAAAAAGTGCTGCAGGGGTATTTTGGAGCGGAAGGAAATAGTTTCGACCTGGTATTATCGGGCATGGGCGACGATGGGCACACACTTTCTCTTTTCCCCGGTACAGCGGTCATTCATGAAAAAGCGGCCTGGGTGAAAGCGTTTTATTTAGCTGCCCAGCAAATGTACCGTATTACACTTACGGCGCCTGTAGTAAACCGGGCATCATCGGTTGTGTTTTTAACCTTTGGGGCCAATAAGGCAAAAGCTTTGTATGAAGTGCTGGAAGGCAGGCCCGATACTGATGTTTATCCCTCACAAATTATACAACCTGCTTCGGGTGAACTGCATTGGTTTGTTGATGAGGCCGCCGCTGCTTTGCTGAATGCGAAACCCCTGGCCGGACAATAAAATATAGGGCTGCGTCAAACGTGAAACCTGCCAGCCGGCAGGCTGCTGTGGAAAGAGAAACAGTTCTTAGCACAACAAAAAGTTAAAATCACTTAACGATTCGTTTTAATAGCTATCAATTCCCATCCTCTCCTGCATAAAACTGTATCTTTACTCTATCTCTCATATATATCCCTTTTATCACCTTAAGCCAGGAAACCGTATGCACCTTAAGCCCTGTGCTTAACTATAGATTTGGCGATAATTAGAAGTGTTTGTATTGATTTATCATCCCAAAAATAAAGCATGAAATTTGTTATACCATTGCTGGTTTTTATTGTTATTTCTTTTGAAGCCAATGCACAGGATCCTGAGCAGCAGCCAACAGGTGATCTGCCCACCCTGCAGGTGAGATCGAACAGGATATATGGTAAACTGGTAGATGAAAATTCAGGCAAAGGTATAGACGCAGCATCCGTACAATTGTACCTGGCACATAAAGACAGCCTGTATAGCGGAATGCTTACCAAATCCAACGGCAATTTCAGCTTCTCCAATATTTCAACTGCCTATGATTATAAGCTGATTATTTCCGCATTGGGATATGAACCCTTTGAACAGATCATTGCAGCTTCATCGGGTGAGAAAGGGCAGTTTGAGAAAGACCTGGGTAATATTACGCTTTATCCGGCTATCAAACAACTGGAAGGTGTAACGATAACGGCTACCCGACCGGCACTGGAAATGAACATAGACCGCAAAGTATTTAATGTGGCCAGAAGCTTAACCGCTACGGGCGGTACAGCCGTTGATGTAATGAAAAATATTCCTTCAGTTTCTGTGGATATTGATGGTAATGTGGAGTTGCGCAACAGTACTCCCCAAATATTTGTAGACGGCAGACCCACTATCCTTACTTTAGACCAGATACCTGCCGATCATATTGAAAAAGTGGAACTGATCACCAATCCATCGGCCAAATTCGATGCTTCCACTTCGGGAGGGATCATTAACGTGGTATTGAAAAAAGAAAAACGCTTCGGGTTAAACGGAATTGTGAGCGCCTCTGTTGGCGTACCCCGCGTGCTCAACGGAAATCTCAGCCTGAATCTCCGCCAGGGCAAATTAAATTTTTTCATGAGTGGCGGCTACAATCAGTCTGGCGGTAAGGCAAAGGGAAAAACATTGAGAGAAAACAAGCCGGGGGGTGTTACAAGAGATTATTTTAATCAATATTCCGTTAATACCCGTTTCCGGAAATTCAGCTCCATTAATTTCGGGTTTGATTATTTTATGGATAACCGCAATACCCTTTCTGTTACCCAGCGCTTTGGAGGCGGAAACTCGGAAAATGATGAAGTACAGGACCAGGAATACCTCAACAGCAGTAAAGTAGTAGAGTATTATGGCGACCGCCGGGGCGACAGCCGCTGGGGATTTAACCGCAACAGCACACGCGCCAGCTACAAGCACACTTTCCCGCAGGAAGGCCGGGAACTTACTGCAGATATTACCTATAACTATGGTAAAGGCAGTTCTAATTCAACTATTCTTAACCGGTATTTTTATCCCGATGGACTGGAATATAAATCACCCGCCACGGTTAATAATGACGGAAGAAACAACAATAACCAGTTTACTTTTGAAACCGATTATATTCACCCTATAGGAGAGAATGCAAAATTTGAAGCAGGGTTAAGAGCTTATTTTAACGATTATGAAAGTTTTTTCAATGTTTTTGGGTACGATAACGGTCAGGAAACCAAGCTGCCATTAAGTAATAATTACAAATACACCGAAAATGTAAATGCCGCATACGGTACCTATTCGCAAAAAATGGGAACGTTCTCTTTCCAGGCAGGCTTAAGAGCCGAGTATTCTAAATTTGACGGATTACTGATTGACAGCGCCTTCAAATTCGGTTACCAGTACCCCAAATCGCTCGGCAATATATGGAATGCCTTATTTCCAAGCCTTTTTCTTACCCAGCAGATTGGAGAAGATGATGAGATACAGGTTAATTTTTCCAGGAGGATCAGGCGACCCAATTTCTGGCAGTTAAATCCTTATATAGAGATCAATGACCCGGTTAACCTGCGGCAGGGTAACCCGCAATTGCAGCCGGAGTTCATTAATTCGTTTGAGTTCAATTACAGCAAAGGGTTTAAAGGCGGTAATCTTTTAGGCGTTTTGTACTGGAGAAATAATCCAAACGATATTACGCAATACAGCGATACCGTAACAGCCGTTCAGTATGAGCAACTGCAAAATGCCGCGGTAGATCCCAATGCCATTCTGAATACCTGGGTAAATGCCAGCACCACCAACAGGTACGGGGCCGAGTTTACACTGCAATATAAAGCGGGCACCAATTTTGACATTACGCCCAGTGTTAATCTGCAATACAGGAAAGTAAATGCCCGTATCAATGATATTGACCTAAGCAACAAAGGTTTTAACTGGGATGCCAGGCTCACGGCCAACTATAAAATTAAAACAGAAAAAAAACCGGTATTCAATAACCTCGCGTTCCAGGTGATGGGCAATTATGAATCGCCGCGGGTGATCCCCCAGGGTAAAAGACTTTCCGAATTCAGCGTTGACTTTGCTATACGCAAGGATCTTTTAAAAAACAACAGGGGCACCATTACCTTCGGCATCAACGATGTGTTTAATACCAGGCGCTGGGGAACCATTTACGATACGGAAAATTTTTACCAGGATTCATACAGGAGATGGAATGTGAGAAATTTTCGCATTACTTTCAGCTACAAATTCGGCAAAGCCGATTTTTCTTTGCTGAACCGTAACAACCGTGGCGGCGGTGGGGATGACGATTGATTTGAGATTGATGCAGGGTGGAGGTTATAAGTTGTAGATTATTGTTTGTTTCAAATTTCAGGTTTCCTGTTTTGAATTTAATATCCACAGCGGTCAGGTTACTTTGACCCTTAAAAATTATTACGCATCATTCAGATCAGTCTATGGTCCTTAACTGATCGCAGATCGCTGAAAGTGACACCTGATAGCCCCAAATCCGAAACACCCCCTGCATTTCTATAACAACGCTTTTACCAGCGCTTCCCATTCTTCCTGCAATGTAACAAGCGGATAAGGTTTGCCTGCCCGGTTATACCAGTACCCGGCGTTTGATGCATCGCCTTCTTTACGGTGCAGGTATGCGTGTATATGGGAAGCTTTACTATCATGGATATCCTGTATCAAATCATGCGCCTTGTTCCAGTTGCCCCGGGCGTCATACCATAAGGACTGCAAATAGGCAGAAACCATTTCAGGCGGCTTGCCGGCACTGAGACTGGAAATAAAATTTTCAAATTCCATACGGCAAAAATAAAAAGAAATCATATTTGCACAGAGGCTGGCTAAAACCAGTACGGCCTTAATTTATTTGACTTAGTTTTGCACGGTTTTAAAGCAAAGTATTGATCATTAAATAAATATATACTCATGTCTGTGATCGTTGTTGGATCCATGGCTTTTGATGCAATTGAAACTCCCTTCGGGAAAAGTAATAAAATTGTGGGGGGCGCGGCTACCTATATTGCCTGGAGCGCATCTAACTTTACGAGGCCCATTCAGCTGATTTCTGTTGTAGGAGGCGATTTCCCGGAAGAAGAGCTGCATGTATTGGAAGCCCGGGGCGCACAGATGGAAGGTGTGCAGATAAAAAAAGATAAAAAATCCTTTTTCTGGAGCGGGAAGTACCACATGGATATGAACACCCGGGACACGCTGGAAACCCAGTTAAATGTATTGGGCGACTTTGAGCCCGTTGTGCCTGCGGGTTACCAGGGGGCAGATATTTTAATGCTCGGTAACCTGTCGCCTGCCGTGCAGCTCAGCGTGATAGAACAATTAAAAGAACGGCCCAAACTGATTGTGCTGGATACCATGAATTTCTGGATGGAAACTGCCATGCCCGACCTCGAAAAAGTGCTGAAAGAAGTAGATATCCTGCTGGTGAACGACAGCGAAGCCAGGCAATTAAGCGCGCAGTATTCGCTGGTGCGGGCTGCAAAGGAGATCATGAAAATGGGCCCCAAATACCTGGTTATTAAAAAAGGAGAACACGGCGCTTTACTTTTCCATGGAGATCATGTGTTTTTTGCCCCTGCACTGCCCATAGATGAAGTATTTGATCCAACCGGGGCAGGTGATACTTTTGCCGGCGGTTTCGTGGGCTATTTGGATAATACCAAGGATTTTTCTTTTGAAGGTATGAAATCTGCCATTATTATTGGCTCGGCAATCGCTTCCTTTTGCGTGGAAAAATTCGGAACTACCCGGCTGAAAGAACTAAACAGGCAAATGATTGATGAACGGGTGCAACAATTTGTTGAACTGGTGAATTTCGATATCGCATTGGTATAGGCAGTTGGATTTCCTGTTTATAAAAATAAAAGAAATGCTATGCCGCTATTATTGCCGGTAAAAGGGGTGTTGCCGGTTTTTGGTGAAAACTGTTATTTAGCGCCTAATGCCACGATAGTGGGTGATGTAACGATGGGTGATGATTGCAGCATATGGTTCAATGCTGTTGTAAGGGGAGATGTGAATTCCATTCACATCGGCAATAAAGTGAATATACAGGACGGCGCTGTTATTCATTGTACCTATCAAAAAACAAAAACCGTTATCGGTAATAATGTTAGCATTGGCCATAATGCCATTGTACATGGCTGCACGGTGCACGACAATGTATTGATAGGTATGGGCGCTATTGTTATGGATAATGCCGAAATAGGCAGTCATTCCATTATTGCGGCAGGCGCGGTGGTGCTGGAAGGTACGAAAGTGGAAGCCGGCGCCATTTATGCAGGTGTACCTGCCAGGAAAATAAAGAATGTGCCCGAAGAGCTGATCAGTGGCGAGATTAACCGTATTGCCAATAATTATCTGATGTACAGCAGTTGGTTTAAAGAAGAGGGAGAAGGTAAGAAGGGTTAAGGGGATGCAGGTTGCAAGTTGTAGGGTTCAGGTTACAGGTTGTGCAGGGAGGTACCGGTTACTTTATGCAGAAGCGCTTTACAATACTACATTATTTTAATATTTGATCTTCATGAAACAAACCCCTTTTTCAGCAAAGCATATTGCCGCGGGCGCTAAAATGGCCGGGTTTGCCGGCTTTAATATGCCCATCAGCTATACCGGAATTAATGATGAGCATGCTGCCGTACGTAACAATGCAGGTGTTTTTGACGTTAGCCATATGGGTGAGTTTATTTTTAAGGGTGAAGGAGCGCTGGACCTTATTCAGCGCGTAACTACCAACGATGCCTCAAAGCTTGCCGGCGGTAAAATACAATACAGTTGCCTGACCAACGAAAACGGTGGAATTATTGATGACCTGCTGATATATTGTATTGAATACAATAAAGTATATATGCTGGTGGTTAATGCTTCTAATATTGATAAAGACTGGGATTGGATCAGTCATCATAATACCGGCAATGTGGAAATGCATAATATTTCAGACAAAACCTGCCTTTTAGCCATCCAGGGACCCAATGCGGCCAAAATTTTGCAACCGCTTACGGAACTGGATATATTGAACCTGAAATATTACAATTTCATAAAAGGCAAATTTGCAGGTATAGACAATGTGCTGATCAGCGCTACGGGTTATACCGGCGCCGGTGGGGTAGAAATATATTTTGAAGACAAAGATAATAATGCAGACATCGTATGGGATACCCTGTTCGAAACCGGCGCTCCCCTGGGCTTAAAACCTATAGGGCTCGGCGCAAGAGACACCCTTCGCTTAGAAATGGGTTATTGCTTATACGGCAATGATATTGATGATTTTACCACACCGTTAGAAGCCGGTTTGGGCTGGATCACCAAATTTACCAAGCCCTTTATGGCAAGTGCATATTTGCAAAAGCAGAAAGCAGCCGGTGTTGACAAAAAATTAGTAGGCTTTGAAATGACAGACAAAGGCATTCCGCGTCATGATTACCGCATTAAAGATGCCGAAGGCAACTTAATTGGACGGGTTACATCGGGCACTCAGTCGCCCACTTTGGGAAGAGCCATTGGAATGGGATATGTAACAACCGAATTTGCAGGCATAGACAGCGAAATATATATTGAAGTAAGAGATAAGCTCCTGAAAGCGAAAGTGTCGAAACTGCCCTTTGTGCAGCAACAATCATAATCCTTTATAAACAACCTTTTACATCCTATGGCTTCCATTCATCTTACCACATTTATTAAAGCCCCTGTTGAGCGGGTATTTGATCTTTGCCGTAATACCACTGTATATAAAAAAGCACTGGAAGGCCGGAACGAAAGCTTATCGGCAAGCGCTGCAGGAATACTGGTAAACGCAGGTGATACCATTACGCTTTCTGCCAAACACCTCGGTAAAACACGGGCTATCACTGCAAGAGTGCTGGAAATGATCATCCCCGAAAAATTTGTTGAGGAACAGGTAAAGGGTGATCTGAAAAGTTTTCGCCATGAGCATCATTTTAAACCGGTTGAAAATGGTACCCTGGTAATTGATCTGGTTGAAATGGAAGAGCCGCGGGATGCTGTGGGAGGCATGCTGGGCAAATTGTTTATGAAAAATTATTTCGAAACACTATTGAACAAACGCAATGCACTGGTTAAGCTTTACGCCGAATCGGAAAAGTGGCGTGCGGTTATGGGCTGATCTTTTGTGTAAATACTGCTTTCTTTCAGATATTTGCAGCTTTCGTAACAGCGTGGTATTAATAACAATATGAAAGGAAACAAACCTGCATTGCATACGGCGCTTTCACCGTCTATGCTGCATCTGTATGATGCAGACAATACGATCGTAGTGATCATAGATGTGTTACGGGCCACTTCCACCATAGCAACAGCATTGTATAACGGTGCAAGCTATGTGATACCGGTAGACAGTGTGGCCAGGTGCATTGAGCTGGGCAGTATGCCGGATACCGTTACAGCGGGTGAACGCGATGGCAGGATAGCAGAGGGGCTGCAACATGGGAATTCGCCATTTGAATATTCCCGCGCATTTATTGAGAACAAAGTACTGGTACTTACCACAACCAATGGCACACGGTTGTTATATATGGCCCTTGAAAAAGGGGCAAAAAATATTATTACCGGCTCCTTCCCTAATTTATCTGCTGTAACCGATCACCTTATTGTCCAAAAACAAAATGTACTGCTTGCCTGCGCCGCATGGAAAGATAGGGTAAACATCGAAGACACGCTTTTTGCCGGGGCGGTTATTGCCGGCGTAAAGGAACATTTTGATATCAACTGCGATGCTTCTATGATGGCGCATGCGCTGTATACAGAAGCGAAGCCGGATGTTTACGGGTTTGTTAAAAATAAAAAGGCATCACATTACCTCCGCTTAAGCGGTTACGGGCTGGAAAAAGATATCCATTACTGCTTTACACCCGATATTGCAAATATTTTACCGGTATATAAAGAAGGAAAGCTGGTAGCCGGAACCGGCAGCGCTGCCTGCAGTAAAGCCGGGCTTGCGGCTTCTTAACTTGGTCTCCTCTTTTTCACCTGAGCTTTTTTTTGTAATTTCGCCAATTAGCCTTTTTTGAAAGAAGGCTTGAATTATTGAATTATTCGCAAGCATGGCCTTACCACATTTAATCAAGTTTGTATATAATAATGGCACAGATGAAGTAATCCGGAGGGGTAAAAAAATTCATGCGATCAGCTATGTTGAGCTAATGGAACACGATGACCTGTTGGGTTCGGTTACGTTCAGGGTAAAAGATGACAGCTATGCCACTTACTATAAAGTATATGTGCAAAAGTATAAAGACCCCAAAGGCCTGTCGGTCCGGTGCACCTGCCCGTATAACCTCGGCGACATTTGCCGGCATGAAACAGCCGCTTTACTCCAGTTGCAGGATCTGTTAGATAAAAACGTACTGGGTGAAAAAGATGTTTTATATCACCAGCGCCATACGGTAATTAAAATGAAAGATATTGAGCTGAAAAGCATCAGGCTCTTAAGTTCACCCGACAGCTATGCAGAAGCTGAAAAAATACTGCAGACACAAAAAGCGAATATTATATCTGCGGCAAACGAAAGAGTAGAAGCCAGCTTGGTATGCAACGGCGAAACCTTTCCGTTGGTGATACAAAAAAATGAAGAAAGGAATTTTGATACCTCCTGTAAATGTGAGGAGCAGGAGCATCCGCTTTGTGTACATAAAGTAACGCTTTTCCTGCAATTGCTGAATGCCTACGGACCCTATTACTTCGATTCTATCCGCAACTGGGATAAGCAGAAGAATAAGCTGCTGGAAATTTACGGCTATTCCCTTGATGATGATCTGACCGGTAAATTTGAATTTACCTATAAAGACGGGAAACCCTTTTTACGGTTGCTTGATACCTCTATTAAAAGAGCAGACCCGGTATCCGGCAGTATGCTTAGCTCCCGTACCGTTGTTGCAGAAAAGGAAGTTGTAATGGCCGAGGAAGAAGCCCCCCCTGTTCATAATAATAGTAATATCAGCCGCATTGGTATCGTATTTAACGGAGCCAATGGCGTGTATCCTAATTTTGGAATAGATGCCGTTGGCGGTGAAATAAATGAAACCGGGGTAGGCTTTGCCGGCAAAGTGGAAAAGCTGGACCTCTCTAAATTTGTACCTACAGACAACTACCCCGACCAGGATAAACAACTGTTGCAGCAGATCCGAAAGCTGAACGAAACCGAAGTAAATAAATACGTAAGCCGTAATTCTCCTTTTTCCGGAATATGGGAAAACATCATTCATCACGAAGATGATGACCTTCCCGAAGAAACCAAATCACTGATAGTGGAATACTGGTATCCCAAGCTGCTTAAATTATTTAACGAGCAGAAAGATAACACGCTGGTATACTTTTTGCCGCAGGGGAAAAATTTTATTACCTCCAACCTGCTGCCTGTTCAGTTAGCCGATGAAACTGCCATTCCCGTTATTCATGTAAATACGGTAAAAGCCAAAATTGAAATAGCCTGTTATGTGCAGGTTAACGGCGTGGAAGTGCCTTTACAGGAAAATGAATGGAAAAGCAATATGCTCTTTAAATATGCCGACACTTTTTATAACTGGAGCCGGCAGGAAGATATACTGGAAATTGAAAGATTTGCCAATAAGGAAAATTTGCTCATCAGCAAGGAAGATTGGCCCGATTACCTGAAAAAGAATATTATTCCGCTAACCAAAGAATACAAAGTACGGTTTTCCGAAAAGCTGGTGCAGGAAGTAAAAGACGGCAACCCCGAAGTAAGGGTGCTGCTGCAGGAAAAAGGAGATTACCTGCTGTTTGTGCCGGTATTTTCCTACAAAGGCTTTGAAACACGGTTTAATGCAAAAGATATTATTACGCTGCCGGTAAATGATAAGGTGCTGGAAATTCACCGCAACCGGCAGGCAGAGCTGCAGTTCATCAAAAAGTTAGAAAGCCTTCACTCCAACTTCATCCATCCCGAAGGAGCAGCAACGCTGGCTTTAAAGGGTGCAGACGTGCTAAAGAACAACTGGTTCTTTTTGTTTGTTGACAGCATGAAAGAAATGAACGTGCCGGTAGTGGGTTTTGACGTGCTGAAAAACTTCCGTTTTAATACTGCCCGGCCTTCTACTGAAATTCGTATCAGCAACGGTGTAGACTGGTTCGATGCCAAGGTGAAAGTAGTGTTTGGGGAACAGCAGGTAAGTATAGATGAAATCAAAAGGGCGCTGCTGAACAAGCAGCAGTTTGTTCAGCTCAACGACGGCACATTGGGTATATTACCCGAAAACTGGCTAAAAAAATACTCCTTGCTCTTTAGGGTAGGCGAAGGAAAAAACAATGCATTACGCCTGTCTAAATACCATTTGAGCGTTATAGATGAGCTGTATGAAGAAAGGAATGAGGCTGAAGTGCTGATAGAGCTGGAAGAAAAATACAACAGGCTGAGAGGCTTTAACCGCATTAAAGAAATTGATCCGACACCCAGGCTGGCGCATATTTTACGTCCTTACCAGGTAGCAGGCTATCACTGGCTGAATTATTTAAGTGAAGTAGGATGGGGTGGTATTTTAGCCGATGATATGGGATTGGGTAAAACAGTGCAGGCGCTGTCTTTCCTCCAGTTTTACCTCGATACCCATCATTCCCTGAAAGCCATAGTGGTTTGTCCTACTACCCTGATGTTCAACTGGGAGAATGAAATAAAGAAATTTACACCCGACCTTACCTATCATATTCATCATGGGGCCGACCGGAGCCGGGATAAAGAAGGATTTAATGCCTATAACGTTATCATTACTACCTATGGCACGCTGCGCAGCGATATAAAGCTGCTAACCGAAATCCATTTCGATTATGTTATTCTCGACGAGTCGCAGGCTATTAAAAACCCGCAGAGCAAGGTAACCAAAGCCGCCGGCCTCCTGGTGTCAAAAAACCGGCTTTGCCTGAGTGGCACCCCTTTGCAGAACAATACTTTTGATATATATGCCCAGATGAACTTTTTAAATCCGGGCATGCTGGGCAGTGTGGAATATTTCCGCAATGAATTTGCTACGCCTATTGATAAATTCGGGGAGCAGGACAGGAAAGAGCACTTAAAAAAGCTGCTGTATCCTTTTATTCTCCGCCGCACCAAGGAACAGGTGGCAAAAGACCTGCCTGAAAAAACAGAAACCATACTGTTTTGTGAAATGCAGTCTGAGCAGCGGGAAATTTATGAAGCATTCCGCATGGATTACCGCAATAAAATACTGGGCGTAATCAATGAGCAGGGCATACAAAAGTCGCAGCTTACCATTTTGCAGGGTTTAATGAAGCTGAGGCAAATTTGCGATTCGCCCGCTATTATGAATGAGCCCGAGCAATACCCCAATCATTCGATTAAGCTGGAAGAGATAGCAAGAGAGATCACGGAAAATATAAGTAACCATAAGGCCCTTATATTTTCACAGTTCCTGGGTATGCTGGCCCTGATAAAGGAAAAACTGAAATCGCTGGACGTACCCTTTGAATACTTTGACGGAAGCACACCGGCCCACGAAAGGGAAAGAGCTATCAACCGTTTCCAGGAAGACGATACCTGCAGGGCATTCCTGATTTCGCTGAAGGCAGGTGGTGTTGGTTTAAATCTTACCGCGGCAGATTATGTATACATCGTTGATCCGTGGTGGAACCCCGCCGTAGAGCAGCAGGCTATTGACCGTACGCACCGGATAGGGCAAACCAAAAATATTTTTGCTTACCGCATGATCTGTAAGGATACCATTGAGGATAAAATACTGCAATTACAGGAAAAAAAGCGCTCATTGGCGAGGGATCTTATTGCAGACGATAATACGTTTGTTAAGAGCCTTTCTAAGGAAGATGTGGAATATCTTTTCAGTTGATGAGCGGTCAGCTATAGGGCGCACAAGGCCGGAGTTAGTATTTAAAGGCTTATTAATCCGCTAACCATAAACTTCCAAACCACAAACTCCCTAACCGCTATATGCTTTCCAGCTCGTTTCTTCCCCGCCTTCTTTTATGATAATACTTGATGGGATAAAAATCAGGGCGTTGCATAATTTTATTTAGTAAGCTGAAAAACAACCTGTTGAGGTCAATAAGTTTCCTTGAAGTTACCGTGTTCATGATGGCTATTTTAATGAGGATTGGATGAGCGAATGAATAAGTAACGAAGCCGGAAACATTTTATTATATTGTAACCAAAGATGTTAATTAAGGTTAATACAATCGCCCTGTGAAATAGGTAAAATATACTTTTGCGAACTATGACCCGGAAATTCAGCATATCAGTTAGTTTAATGGTAGCAGCCATCATTTTGATAGCGGCCTTCCAGGTATACTGGATCGTTATAAAAATTAATGAAGAAAAAAGAACGCTTCGTTTTCGTACCAATGTTATCTTCCGGGAATCGGTTTTCGACCTGCAGTCTTCCAAACTGAAATTAGACAGCACCACCAGGTTACGCTATGGCCTGCCACCCGATATAGCAAGGTTTACAGACATGGTTAGAAAACGCCTCAGCGATTCCTCCGCTGCCATGCCCTCGCAGCCTACCCGTAACTCCATTATTACAGTAGAAAGACCTGCCGGCGTGCCGGCCGATGATTCCTTATTGCGCAGAAGCTACAAGGCGGGAGGACGTTTCTTTGAATTTTTAATTGGTATTGATTCCCTGCAGGATTCCCTGAGGGTAACCGATATCAGGGAAGCCTATACCAATAACCTGCAGAAGGAAAATATTAATGTTCCTTTTTCTATCATACGAACGGAGGAAGCCGATATTAAACGAACCAACTCCCAGCGCCCGGAATGGAATAAAGCCACCATCGGCTTTACACATCCCATTAGTTACCAGGTTCAGTTAGGCAACACGTTTAATTACATTTTCGGAAAAGTTTTGCCGCAGGTTGTTTTTTCTGTTTTTCTTATCGGGCTCACCATTACAGCTTTTTCTGTGCTGTACAGGAATCTCAGGGCCCAGCGGCGGCTTACCGATATTAAAAACGATTTCATCAGCAATATCACTCATGAGCTTAAAACACCCATTTCCACGGTAAGTGTGGCCATTGAAGCCATCAAAAACTTTAATGTAATACAGCAACCTGAGCGCACAAAAGAATATCTTGATATAGCAGGAAACGAATTGAGCAGGTTGTCTATGCTGGTGGATAAAGTGCTTAAGCTTTCGATGTTTGAACAACAGCAAACAGAACTAAAATACGAACGGTTTGATGTAAAGCAACTGGCAACGGAAGTAATTGCTTCCATGGGACTGCAGTTTGAAAAAGCTAAAGCAAAGGTTGAGCTACACAGTTCCGGGCAACAATTTATGATAACGGCAGATCATATGCATATTACCAGCGTGCTCTACAATTTGCTGGATAATGCCCTGAAATACAGCAGGGAGAAACCGGAAATTGAAGTAAGCATCAGCTCCAAAGACAATAACTGGATGGAAATAAGGGTATCAGATAACGGCATTGGCATACCGGCAGCGTATAAAACCAAAATTTTTGAGAAGTTTTTCCGGGTTCCTACTGATAACAAACATAACATTAAAGGATATGGGTTAGGCCTGAGCTATGTTGCCCACATTGTTAACCAGCACCACGGTACTATTACCCTGCATAGCGAACCGGGTAAAGGAAGTGAGTTCATTATTAAACTGCCCCTTACCCATGAAGAAAACTAAGATATTGTATGTGGAAGATGAAGCTTTCCTGGCAAAAATTGTAAAGGAAAGCCTGGAAAGCAGGGGCTACGAGGTGCTGCTGGAGATGGACGGCGGGGATGTGATGCCCCAGTTTCAAAGCCTTAAGCCCGATATCTGCATACTGGATATCATGCTCCCCAATAAAGACGGGTTTGCCATTGCGGAAGAGATCAGGCAACTGAACACCACGATACCTATTATTTTTTTAACCGCAAAAACCCAAACCACCGACCTGGTAAAAGGATTTCATAAAGGGGCGAACGATTATATCCGCAAGCCTTTCAGCATGGAAGAGCTTATTGTGCGTATTGAAAACGCTTTGCGTTACCAGCATGAAGCGGCGCAAAGCACCGAACAAAAAGACGAGATCCGGATGAGCAACTATATTTTTAATCCGCACCGGCAAACCCTGTGCCACAACACGGAAGAAAAAAAATTGTCTTTCCGGGAAAGTGAATTGCTGAGATTGCTGTATGAAAACCGCGAAACCGTAATTGACAGAAGAGCCATACTGAATGTATTATGGGGAAGCGACTCATTTTTTAATTCCCGAACATTAGATGTGTATATAACCAAGCTCAGGGGATATCTTAAAAGTGACCCCGCGCTGGAAATCATTACGGTAAAGGGCGTAGGCTACCGGTTTGTGATGGAATAAAAATAGCCTGGTCTCCGTAGCAGACCAGGCCTCAACCTTAACCATTCTTATATTTACCTAACCGTTTAAAACCGTAGAAAGATTTAAATATTTTTTATTGGGCGAATAAATAAACAGGCAGGAACCCTCCTTGATAGCATCAATAATGGCTTTGTGATTTTCCATGGGAATGGCAGGACAGCCGAAGCTTCTTCCCAGCATTCCTTTTTGATGTAAAAAATTTTCGCCTGCATAATTTGCGCCATGTATTACGATGCTCCTTCTTAGCGCTTTATCATTAATATTCCTTTCCACTCCCTGCAAACGCAGCGAATACCCGTTTTCACCCCTGTAGGTATTTTGTGTTACATAAAAGCCCAGACTGCTTTTATGTGATGCCATTACGTTAGAAAAATGATGCGCATATTCCGTTCCCGAATTTTTTCCATGCGCTACGCGTATGTTAAACAGCAGTTCAATATTTTTCAGATCAATGATATACATTCTTTTTTCACGCGATGACCGTGAAAAATCAACGATAGTAAGAATGCTGTCCCTGTTGAGCTTGCCCTTATTGGATAACTTGCTGAATCCTTTCATTGCCAGCTCAAGCACATCTTTTTGAAGGCCCAGCTCATTTAAATGAATGCTGTCGTACAGCCTGTTTACAAATACTTTGCGGGCTTCCGCACTAAAATCAGCAGGAAGATAATAGGTAACTGTTGGAAGAACAGGAGAAAAACGATTCGCCTTAATAATGCCTGAAAGCAATACAGGCACAAGAAAAATAAGGCAAAGCCTCAGCTTTTTAGGTACGGAATGGAATTTCATCGGATTATAATTTCTAAGCCTCATATAAACGGCATTAGCTTTTGGATATTGTTAATAATAAACCAGCGAATGATGTCTCACCGCCGGTACAATAAAATGCTTAACCTTTTAAAATCAGTAGTATTACATGAATTTAAAGGATCACAAAGTTACTCATACCTGCTGCATTTTTAATTTTGTTTTGACATACATTAACAGATTTGAAACATCCGCTTCATATAGAAGGATTGATAATTTTTAAATTTAACGATTATTCCGGAGTTTGGCCCTGAAGGGTGCATTTAAAATTGTCGCCGGTTGGTGAGGACCCCAACCGGGGCGGCCTGCCGTGGGCGGTGTCTCCACCGCCCACACGAAGCAAAGC
>ENA-UOUJ01000264-UOUJ01000264.1-activated-sludge-metagenome-genome-assembly--contig:-NODE-264-length-41033-cov-5.520596_pt1 | contig 41033 bp, 26 predicted proteins | sample MGYA00249839_ERZ747224 | MGnify/ENA primary metagenome ERZ747224 (study PRJEB28782, sample SAMN03220277) | activated sludge metagenome | biome: wastewater; feature: sewage sludge; material... | reverse complement strand
CGGTCATTACTATTTCAATCGAGCCCGACTACGACTTTAACGACAGAAGCGGGAGGGCTACCAGCACCCGAAAAAAAGCGATTGAACTTTGGCAAACTGAAATACCTGAGGGCGACAGGGAAAAAATGGCGCTAACCATGTTCTGTTTTGAAAACCCGCCCGGCACACTGTATGTAAGCGGCTCACAAGATGCGCTGGGGATTGCACTTCCCGGAGCAAACAGGTTACATTATAACAAGGGATACTGGCCGGTAAATATCGAATCGGTTTTGGATGATGAAAAATTGGATTGGATCGAAAAAAGGCTTTGGATGATACCACTTTCGCCCCGAATCAGCGATTTTCATGTATTGGATGAAACAAATATTTCGAAAGAAGGAGCAAAAAGGCTTAGTGAGGCAGCCGAAAATTGTTGGACTGCCTTTATCAATAAGGATACTGCTGCTTTTGGTAAAGCATTGACTGACAGCTTTGATGCTCAGGTGGCCATGTTCCCAAAAATGGTAAATGATGAAATTACCAATCAACTTCAAAAATATAAACCAATCGTTTCAGGGTATAAAATCAGCGGAGCCGGCGGCGGCGGTTATCTGATTCTTTTTAGTGAGAACAAAATTGAAAACGCCATGCAAATCAGAATCAGGAGAAAATCCTGATCTATAATACATTTCGTTTTATTATTTGCGCTTGCAGCACAAGTGGCTTTTATTTATGCAGTTTCTTTCCTGGCTATCTGGGCTTCAATGTAATTATAAAAATCCTGGAAGGTAACAAGTGGCGCAAAATCGCCCGGTTGTACTTTGAAATGAAAATTGTTTTCCAATGCCACTACCAAATCAATATAATCGAGGCTATCCAAATCCAAAACTTCTTTTAAATCTGCCTCCGGTTTAATAGCATCTGCCTCCGCCTCAAATTCATCAACAAGGAATGAATTAGTTATTGATATTATTTCATTCATACTTTTCATGCTGCAAAATTACCATTTTTTTACAATTAATGTAGAATTGGTTCCACCAAAACCAAAAGAGTTAGACAAAAACACTTGAATATTTTTGTTTGTGGTTTCTCTCACAATGTTGATGCAATTTGTTTCTGTATCGGGATTTTCAAAATTAATATTGGGCGCCATAAAACCGTTCTGCATCATCAGGCAGCTATACACAATTTCACTGGCGCCCGCCATCCAGCACTCATGCCCTGTCATCGACTTGGTAGAGCTGACGGGGGTATTACTGCCAAAAACCTTGCAAATAGCCTGTGCTTCGCTGGCATCGCCTGCCGGTGTACTGGTGGCATGAGCATTGATGTAGTCTATTGCATGTGGTTGCAAGCCTGCGTCCTTTAATGCCATTACCAGCGATTTGGCAGGCCCGTCAATGGTCGGGTTTGAGATATGCTCTCCGTTGGATGAAAACCCATACCCAACTAACTCTCCTATTATATTGGCTCCTCGTTTTTGAGCGCTTTCCAAACTTTCTAAAATAACGGTGGCCGCTCCGCCACTGGGTATCAATCCATCCCTGTCTTTATCAAATGGGCGCGATGCTTTTTGCGGGTCATCTTCTCTTATAGAAAATGCACCCAATGCGTCGAAAGTACCCATTGACAGATGATTGATTTCCTGAGCACCTCCTGCAATAACGCATTGCTGCAATCCCATTTTTATTAATAAATAAGCCAGCCCGATGGAGTGAGAACCACTGGCACAGGCAGCGCTTACAGTAAGGTTAATCCCCTTGAGTTTGAAAATGGTAGCCAAATTCATGGTTACTGTAGAGTTGAGCGTTTGAAATACGGCGGCGCTACCAACCAGCATGGTGTCTTTCTTTTCTCTGATCAAATCGGTAGATTCAATGACTGCTTTGGCAGAACTGTCGTTTCCGTATAATATTCCCGGCTCAATTTCTGCAATATACGCCTCTGAAATGCCGGCCTGCTGCAATGCCTCTAAGGTGGCCATATAGGCATATTCGCCTTCTTCGGCCAGCATGATGCGCGAGCGCCTGTCTAAAAGCCCTTTCAGGGCGGGTCGCTCCACCCATCCGGTTAAGGCCGACCTATAGCCAAAATCTTTCCTAACCGGGTCGTAAATGATACCCGATTTGCCTTCATATAATGAATTTTTAACTTCCTGCAGGTTTTTGCCAATGCAGGAGTAAATACCTAAGCCTGTAATTACAACTCTGTTCACAATACAAAATTAATGCTATATCATACACAATGAATCGCCTTTTCAAGCGATATTTTTAATATTTCACAATTTGTTGAAATTAACTGATTTAGGAGAGACTATAGATGTTTTTAAATTAAAAATGGCCGTTTTTTTGTACTTATTTCTAAATTCCTATAAAATTCTCAAAATCAGAGCGGCTTACAACAGCGGTTTTATGGTTGGGGTAGGCCTCCAGAAATGAATGAGCAAATCGTACTTTTTGTGCTTTCCATTTGAATTCATAAGCGTTTAATACGCCGTCTTTTTCTTCTATGTAATCAATTTCAGCTCTGTCATGTGTGCGCCAAAAGTAGGTATTGACAAACTGTTCCTGATAATGGAGGTTTTTTATTCGCTCCGAAATCAAAAAATTTTCCCATAATGCACCCTTGTCATTCCTCATTTCGAGATTTGCATAATTGCTTATCAGTACATTTCGAATACCATTGTCATAAAAATAATACTTCTTTCCTTTTTTAATTTCATTTCTTAAATTTCTGCTCAATGCCGGCAATTTGAAAATGATAAAGGTTTTCTCGAGCAAATCAATATATTTTTCAACAGTTGCTGTATCTATGTTGCCTATAGTTTGTGCCAGTTCATGAAAGTTTACTTCATTTCCAATTTGAAATGCGAGTGCCCGTAATAATTTTTCAATATGAGCAGGCTTTCGAATAGTATCGGATTTTAAAATATCTTTATATAAATAACTGGTGGCAATTTCTGTTAAAATTGTTTTTTCTTCACCCCTGTTAGATACCACTTCAGGATAAGAACCAAATATCAACCTTGTTTCCAATAGCCTTCTGGCTTCCAAAACGGACCGGCTTCGTGAAATTTCTTTGTAGCTAAGTGGATACAAATAAAAAGTTCGTTTTCGGCCGGTAAGTGGTTCAGCCATTCTGTCTTGTAGTTCAAAAGATGATGAACCAGTAGCAATTACCTGAATTTCAGGATGTGAATCGTAAATTAATTTTAGTTTTCTCCCAATATCGGATATTTGTTGCGCTTCATCTATGATTACTAATTTGTTGCCTACCCCAATCAGTTGTAAAAGCTGGGTACTTGTATTTGCAGTTTCAAAAGCTTGCAAAACGTCTGCTTCATCTGCGTTCAGCCAAACTGAAGGCTCTTTTATTTGGGAGATAACTTCTTTCAATAAGGTAGTTTTGCCTACCTGACGAGCTCCCAGTAGAAGAATGACCTTTCCTTTGAAGCAAGTGTTTAATATATTTTTCTGCAAATCACGATATATCATTGTTTCACCATATTATACTCAAAAGTAGTATATTTTTATCCCCATTCCTAATTTTAAGCGTAATATTTAGATTGTATTCTAAAAAATAAGCGTAAATTTTAGAATGTATTCTAAATATCAAGCGTAATTTTTAGAATTACCCTCGTTTCATCCTTCGAAAATACTTGTCGTTTCGTTAAAAAAAACGGTTTTGGATTTGAAATTGTTAAAATAAACAGGGGGAGGGCTTAATTATTTTCGATTCCTTATTTTTGACCACCATGATTAGGTATTTTTTTATTTCATTTTTGTTATTGATTAGTATTGGTTCGTATGCTCAACTTTACAGGCAGCCAACCTATCCCCAATATTATTTTCGCTGGCCCACCGATTTAGATCCTGATATTGTTGCCAATTTGGGAGAGCTTCGTCCGAATCACTGGCACATGGGCCTGGACATAAGGACACAGCAGGTAGTAAATAAGCGTGTATTGGCAGCAGCAGATGGCTATATTTCCTTTGTGGGCATTAAACCAATGAGTTATGGCCGCTGGATCATTATCACGCACCCGAATGGATTATCTACTTTATACGGCCATCTTAATGCCTTCGAACCAAGATTAGAGGCTTATGTTACTGACCAACAATACAAAAACGAATCATGGGAAATGGAATTGGAAATTCCTGAAGGCAAATTCCCTGTAAAAAAGGGTGATTTTATCTCCTATAGTGGTACCACCGGCGGATCTGGAGGGCCTCATATTCATTTTGAAATAATAGAAACCAAAACCGGAAAGAGGCTGAATCCCACACTTTTTGGAACGCCCATCGCAGATAATATTCCACCCACTATTACAAATATTGTAATGTACGACAGGGATAAATCAACTTATTACCAGTCGCCGCAATTTTTCAAACTGACCAAGTCGGGTGGCGAATATACTGTTGCCGGAAAAACTATCAATACCGATATATTAACTCCTGGTTTTGCCATTCAGGCTTATGATACCCGAAATGGCACCTCAAATCAGGACGGAATATATAGCGCCAGACTGTTTTTTGACGAAAAAGAAATCAGTAGTTTTTATCTGGACAGCATTGACTATGTTCAAACCAGATATATGAATGCTCAGATTGATTATAAATTGAAATACAACGGAGGCGCTTATCTGCAACATTTATCTCCGCTGCCGGGAGATAAGAGCGGCGTTTACAAGACTTTGGGAGATGGCTTGTTTCAGTTAAACGATACCCTCCTGCACGAGGTAAAAATAATCGTGAGCGATGCTAATAAAAACAGTTCAGTAATCAGATTCAATATCAGAAACAATAGTCAGGAAACAGCGCCTGCTGTCAATTACGACTGGAAGCCGAACGGACTCAACAGTTTGTTCAAATATGATTTTGAGGCCTATCTGCCAATAAATGTATTGTACGATAAAATGAATATCGATTATTCAAAACTACAGACTTATGCTGCAAACAGTGTGTCCGCCGTACATAAATTGGGAGCGCCTTTTGTACCCGCTCAACAACCGTTTGAGGTTAGGATAAAACCCGATAAAACCATTGCAGAAAGCGTTAAAGACAGAATATTGATAAAAAGAACTGAAAAAAAAACAGAGGTAAAAAAGGCACAATGGAGAGATGGCTGGCTGGCGGCAGAGTTCAGAGAATTTGGGAGTTTTGAAGCGGTAATAGATACGGTGCCACCGGTTATTCCTTCAATTGGCGCCGGCGAAATCGTAAACCTGAGTAAAGCCGGACGAATCGCTATCACGCCAACCGATAATTATGGCATAGCCAACTTCAGGGCCGAAGTGAATGGCAAGTGGCTACGTTTTACAAATGACAAAGGGAAAACCTGGATTTATAATTTTGACAATAGGATAGATGCAGGTATTCATACCTTATCGGTTACTGTTACTGATATTGCCGGAAATAAGACTACCCGTAATTGGAAATTTAGTCGTGGTGTTTCAAATCCGTCTCCATCTGGAAATGAAGTTAAAGCAAAACCTGCCCCCATGCCAAAGCCGACGACTAATAGAAAAACTCCCGATGCAAAATCGAAAACTTCGACTCACGTAAAGAAATCAGAAACCAAACCGGTAGTCAAAAAGGCTACTCAGGGAAAAGCTACAAAGGCCGTTAAAACAGTAAAAAAGAAATAATATGAAATGAGATGATTTGTGTTTGAATCAGCTGGAAGCCCGATGTAAAGATGAGAATATTTAATCCATTACCTTCACGTTTCTTGAAAAACTTTCTTCAAGGCTGATGAGCGTTTCGGTTCTTTCGATGCCTTTTATGCGTTGCAATTTTTCGTGCAGTACGTTTCTAAGCTCGGTTATGTCTTTGCAAACCACTTCGGCAAACATATTGTAGTTGCCGGTAGTATAGTTGAGGCGTACAATCTCTTTTATTTTTTGCAATTCTTTAGCTACGCTGTCGTACAATGAACTTTCACGAAGGTAAATTCCTATGAAAGCAATCACATCATAACCAAGAAGTTTCAGGTTGGTATTTAATTTGGTGCCTTTTACAATACCGTCCTTTTGCAATTTTTTAATCCTCACGTGAATAGTACCACCAGAAACAAATAATTTTTTGCCAAGATCGGCATAGGAAATTTCCGCATTTTCCATCATGTGCTGAATTATCTGGAGATCTAATTTGTCAAGGTTTATTTTTGAATTCATAAAGGCAAGTATTGCTTTAAAATTTCCAATATGGTTTGCAAATATTTAATTTTATTTGATATTTTCAAAATTTTTATTCTGTTTATAAAAAGATTTTTAAAATGAACTCGGTTTTTGGCTAAAAATCAACACATTTTCGTTTGAAAAAAGCAGAAAAAGAGGCTTGAGTTTAATGATTATTTCAAGCGATAACTTTTAGGGTTTTACTATCTTTGCACGCTATGCAGGATCTTTTACAAAAAATAGAGCATTTTAAGAGCGAAATAAGCGCTTTTTCCACTACAGATGAGAAGCAATTAGAAACATACCGCATCAAATGGTTAGGTACAAAAGGATTGGTGAAGGAGATAATGGGGGAAATGAAGAATGTGCCGGTGGAGCAAAAGCGTGAAGCCGGGCAGGTTCTTAATGAGTTTAAGCAGTTTGCCGAAACAAAATATAATGAAATGAGGGAGGCAATGGGTGCTACAGACGGTGCAGCAGCATCCGATACAGACCTTACCCTGCCGGGCGATGATATGCCTTTGGGCAGCCGTCATCCCATTTCGCTGATGCGCAATAAAATCATCAGCATTTTTCAACGCTTAGGCTTTGCGGTAGCCGAAGGCCCCGAAATTGAAGACGACTGGCATAATTTCACTGCACTCAATATGCCCGAACATCATCCTGCCCGCGATATGCAGGATACCTTTTATGTGGAAGCCGGAAAAAACAGCGCTGTGGATTGGTTGCTGCGCACCCACACCAGTAATACACAGGTGCACGAAATGCAAAGGAGCAAACCGCCAATCAGGGTTATTTGTCCGGGGCGTGTTTACCGAAATGAAACCATCAGTGCGCGCAGCCACTGCTTTTTTCATCAGGTGGAGGGCCTTTACATTGATGAAAATGTATCCTTCGCAGATCTAAAACAAACGCTTTATTTCTTTGTGAAAGAAATGTATGGTAAGGATGTAAAAGTACGCTTCCGCCCGTCTTACTTTCCGTTTACGGAGCCAAGTGCCGAGATGGACGTTAGTTGTTTTATCTGTGGTGGAGAAGGCTGTAATATTTGTAAAAAAACAGGCTGGGTAGAAATTTTGGGCTGCGGTATGGTGCACCCCAATGTATTGCAAAATTGTGGAATTGACCCCAATAAATATACAGGCTTTGCCTTTGGAATGGGTGTAGAAAGACCTGCGATGTTGAAATACGGTATCAATGACATACGTCTTTTCAGTGAAAATGATGTGAGGTTTCTCAAGCAGTTTACAAGCGCAACCTAATTATTTAAAAATCGCTTTATGAATCCTGCGAATTGCAGGATTTGTTTTTTCAACAAATCGTTCAAATATTTTGTATAAATGAATCAAAAATTCAAACTAACACCCAACACAATTCTGATACTTTGCATCTTTGGCGTATCATTGATGATAAATTTGGCTTCAGGATTGATGAACTTTGGTGGTTCTTCTTCAAAAACAGTAGAAGAATTTCAAAAATCTTCGGCGTTGATTACTGTTTTTGAGTTGGTCAAAATTGCTGTCATCCTGATAATGACTTATTTGGTTTTTGGAATAATAAAAAGAACGCTTCGCAATGAAGGCTGGAGCAGCAAATATTATACTTCCATAAAAAGAATCGGTTGGCTAAGTGTGCTGGTATTGCTGATAGAAGGTATTATACAAACGGCTAAAGAGCAACTTGCAAATAAGGCTCCGATTGAAGCGGTATTGGCCAATCCGGACAGATATCCCGAGATGTTGGGGCAGGCAATTTTTTCATCGCCTGTTGCCTGGTTTTTAGTATGCAGTATTTTTATTCTTGCTGATGTATTACGCTTTGCCAATGAACCAAAAACACCAGGCGATGCGCTTGTAGGAAGATAACAATTTCTCCTGCGTCATAGTCTGAAAGTGGATAATAAAACCTGTGTGCCTTTACAACATAAGTGTTTATTTTTAGTGTAGAAATTATAATTGAATAATCATTATTTTCGCTCCCAACTCAAAAATTTTCATTATCAGTTTATCATCTAAGATATTATTAACGGGTGGCACGGGGTTTCTGGGCGCTTATATTATCAGGCAATTGGTCGAGGAAGGGCACGCTGTTCGTGCTATTAAGAGGCCTACAGGCAAGTTGCCTTATTTCGTTGATAGTAAAGTTTTGGAAAAAGTGGAGTGGGTAGAAGGAGACGTGCTGGATGTAAATGCGCTTGCCGATGCAATGCAGGGTATTGATACCATTATTCATGCGGCAGCAGTAGTGTCTTTTGGCAAAGCCGACAGAGAAAAGATGTACCAAATTAATATTGAAGGAACTGCTAATGTAGTAAATGTGGCATTGGAAAACGGTGTTAGGCGATTGGTATATATCAGTTCGGTGGCAGCGCTTGGCAGAAAAAAAAATAGCACGATAGTAGATGAAGCAACTAAATGGGAGGATTCAAAGTCCAATACCCATTATTCTATTACCAAGTATCGTGCGGAGCTGGAGGTTTGGCGCGGTTTTGCAGAAGGATTGGAAGGCGTCATACTTAACCCTGCCACCATATTGGGCTATGGCAATTGGAATGATGGGAGCTGTGCGCTTTTCAAAAATAGCTGGAAAGAATTTAGCTGGTTTACACACGGAATTAATGGCTTTGCGGATGTGGAAGATGTGGCAAAAGCAGCTGTGGCGCTTATGAAAACGGATATTACAGAGCAGCGCTATTTGGTATGCAATGATAACTGGAGTTTTAAAAAACTGTTTGATACAATAGCCGAAGGTTTTGGAAAGAAAAAACCACATCGTGAAGCAACGCCTTTACTGGGTGAGATTGCATGGAGGATGGAAAAACTAAAGTCAATTATTACCGGACAGAAACCACTGCTTACTAAAGAAAGCGCCAAAGTAGCTCAAACCGAAACCATCTTTGACAATACCAAACTGCTGAAGACCTTGCCTGATTTTAAATACAAACCATTGGAAGCAACTATCAAAGATGCCTGTAAAAAGTATATGGCTCAAATGTCAAAAATTTAAGAGCTATCTTCCGAACATTCTTTCTATTTGTTCCAGTTTAAATTCAAGATATGTGGGATTGCCATCGGGGGCCGTATTATACACTTCGCACTCAAACAAGCTGCCAATAAGTTCACGCATTTCAGGTTCTGTAAGGCGGTTGCCTGTTTTAACGGCTCTTTGACGGGCTAAGGAGCGAATCAGTTTTTCGCGGTTTGATATTTTTATTTCGGTATTAAAATGTTTGTATTGCTCTAAGGTAAAGTCAATTAATTGTTTTTCATTCCCCGATTCCAGATCGGCAGGAGTACCCTGAATTACAAAACAATTGTTGCCAAAAGGCTCTATGAGATAACCCAGCATCTGCAAATCGGGTAATAATTCGTTAAGCAAAACCGCATCGGCAGGAGTGAGTTCTAATGTGGATGGAAACATACTTCGTTGTGTAACTGCCGGTTTCCCTATTGCAATTTTTTTCATCCGTTCATACAGTACCCGCTCATGCGCAGCCTGCTGATTGATGAGTAAAAAGCTATTATTAACAGGTGCAATGATGTAGGAATGGAGAACCTGCTTCAGTTCTGTATTTTCATCAATCAGGAAAGCCTGTTTCTTTTTTTCTGCAAATACCTGCTGCTGCTTTTCTGTCTTTTCATAATCAAACAGAGGCGCCTCTTCTTTAGGTATTGGCGCATAAAAGTCCTTCCAGCTTTTCAGCTCTCCGGCAGAGGGTTTATCAATCAGGTGCGCCTGATGCTTCTGGGTGAAACCCTTAAACAGAGAGGATGCTTTTGCAATATCTTTTTTATCCTCGGTGAAGGGTTGCGAAACAGCCGGTAGCTGCTGAATACCGGCATCCAGCTCAAAATCGAGTGTTGGCGACACGCTGAACTGAGCAAGCGCATGCTTTATGGCAGCCTGAATAAAGGCATAAATCAGTTTTTCGTCCTCAAATTTTATTTCCTGTTTGGTGGGGTGTACATTTACATCTACCTGTGTGGGATCTAAATCAATAAACAGAACATACATCGGAAAACTGTCTTGCGGTATCATTTCGCGATAGGCATTCATCACCGCATGATTGAGATATGGGCTTTTGATGAAACGGTTGTTTACAAAAAAATACTGGTCGCCTCTGGTCTTTTTTGCAGTTTCGGGTTTTCCGGTAAAGCCATAAATTTTCATAAAATCGGTTTCTTCCTTTACCGAAACCACTTTGGCGTTGTAGCTGTTGCCCAGCAATTGTATGATTCTTTGTTTTAAACTGCCTTGTTCCAGATGAAAAATTTGCTGATTGTTACTTATGAGAATAAACCGAATGTGAGGAAAAGACATGGCTACCCGGGTAAACTCCTCGATGATATGACGCATTTCGGAGGCATTGCTTTTTAAAAAATTGCGTCGGGCAGGTACATTAAAAAAGAGGTTTTTCATAGAAATACAGGTGCCATTAGCCACTGCCACCGGTTCCTGCCTCAATACTATACTGTTTTCCAGTTCAATCAGGGTTCCGGTCTCATCATCAGGTCGCTTGGTTTTTAGCTCTACCTGCGCCACTGCTGCAATTGAAGCCAGTGCTTCGCCCCTGAATCCCATTGTTTTAATGTGAAAAAGATCGTCAATGCTTCTGATTTTGCTGGTGGCGTGTCGTTCAAAGCATAAGCGGGCATCGGTTTCACTCATGCCATTGCCATTGTCAATCACCTGTATCAATGTTTTACCCGCATCAACAATAATCAGCCTGATTTCATCTGCTCCGGCATCAACTGCGTTTTCAAGAAGCTCTTTCACGGCACTGGCAGGTCGCTGTATGACCTCCCCTGCTGCTATTTGGTTAGCAATATTATCCGGTAATTGTACAATCCTGTCCATTTTTCTTTCTCCTCTTGTTGTAGCCGCCAAAATTAGCATTTTAAATCTGTAAAAAGAGGCTGCGTAATCCACATTTCATTGTTAGGAAAGATGGGGGGGTAATATTTTGAATGTTCAGGCTTTGTGGATTGAGTTCCGGAATTGACAAAAAGCTACAGGCAGCTATTAGGGGAGAGACGATAAATATATTATAAAAAAGCAATAACTTTATATATACTGATAATCAAATAGCTGAATCTAAAATATTTGAATAGTTTTGGTTTTATGTAACGGTTCTTAATATTTGCATTTTGAAATAGATGCAAAAAATTGTACTTTTAATTGTTATTTTATTTTGCTAAATCAAATCACAATTTTATGATTCGTTCTATCATTGCAGGCATTGGTGGGTACGTGCCCGAAAGGGTAGTAACCAATGAGGAGCTTACCCATCTGATGGATACTAATGATGCCTGGATTCAGGAAAGAACCGGCATTCAGGAAAGGAGATATGCCAAACGCTTTGAAGAAACAACCGCCACAATGGGCGCCGAGGCTGCCAAAGTAGCTATTGAAAGAGCAGGCATTACAAAGGATGATATAGATTTTATCATTTTTGCCACACTCAGTCCTGACTATTATTTTCCGGGTTGTGGAGTACTGGTACAAAGGCTATTGGGTATTGGTGAAATTGGTGCGCTTGATATCCGTAATCAATGTAGTGGCTTTGTGTATGGCCTTAGTGTTGCCGATCAGTTTATTAAATCGGGGATGTACAAAAATATATTGCTGATTGGCTCCGAAACTCATTCTTTTGCTTTGGATTTCAATACACGAAGCAGGCATGTGTCAGTAATTTTTGGCGATGGGGCAGGTGCGGTAGTGCTCCAGCCTTCCACCGAGGAGGGTAGAGGCATATTGAGTACCCATTTGCATAGCGACGGGGCAGAGGCTGAGGTGTTGGCGATGCCTAATCCGGGTTTTCATGCCGGAGTTCATAATAAAGATTGGATGCCTTCAGTACCCGAAAATCCATATTCCAGCCTTTTTGTAAATCAGGAGTTATTGGACAAAGAAGATTTTTATCCTTATATGGATGGGCAGGCTGTGTTTAAAAAAGCGGTAGTAAAATTGCAGGAAGTGATTGAAGAAGCGTTTACTGCAAATAATCTCAGTGTTTCTGACCTGAATCTGCTGGTTCCACACCAGGCTAATTTGCGCATTTCACAATTTCTCCAGAAAAAATTAGGAATCAGCGATAATCAGATTTTCAATAATATTCAGAAATATGGCAATACCACTGCTGCCTCTGTGCCATTGGCATTGTGTGAAGCTTGGGAAAACGGTAGAGTGAATCAGGGAGATTTAATTTGCCTTGCCGTTTTTGGCAGTGGTTTCACCTGGGGAAGCGCTTTATTACGATGGTGATAAAAAAAGGGGTCATAAATTTTTGCTGGGACACTTTAACAGAGCGCATTTTTCATTTTTTCTTGATGACAGGGATTTTGCAGTAGTAAAAGCTACTGCAAAGCGTGTCAGCTTCACTGACAAGTATCTTGGTAGCTGTGATTTCGCAAATGTTCAGACTACCTGCCGCCACCACAAATTACATCCAAAAAATAAAATTCACTTTTTTAGTGAATTTTATTTGTTTATTTCTATCTTTGCAATATGAAATTAGATTGAAGTCTATGAGAATAATTTTTATAAAAGAGTATTTAAAGCAATTATATGAAGAAGGAAAATGTTCAAGTAAAAAGTATAGATTTTAAAAAGATATAATTAACAGATATAAGGCAACTATTGATAAACTAAGAGTGGCTAATAAAATTGAAGATTTGTATCCAATAAAAAGTTTGAATTATGAAAAATTAAGTGGGGGTAAAAAAGGTTTAGAATCTGTCCGTGTTAACGATAAATTTAGAATCGAATTTATTTCATCATTAGAAGGAGAAGAACCAAATACTATCACAATTTGCGAAATAGTAGAATTAAGTAATCATTATTCTTAAAACATCAATCATTATGTCAACAAATACAATTATCCCATTTGAAGCAACTCATCCTGGGACCCTAATTAAGGACGAATTAGAAATTAGGGATGACATTAATCAAAGAGAGTTAGCTATTCTCTTAGGAGTAAAGCCTTCATTTTTAAATGAAATTATTAAGGGGAAAAGACCTATAACTGCGGACATTGCAGTTTTACTTGAAAAAATACTTGGCATCTCAGCCGGCTATTGGATGAAATTTCAGTCACAATATGAAATTGATTTAGCCAAAATAAAAGAAAAAAATATAAACAAAATAAAGCTTATTGAAATTTGGAATATAATATCTCAATATGTTCCAGTAAAATATTTCAGAAAAAAAGGATATTTAACGGAAAACATTTCATCAAATATATCTATCATACAAGAAATTTATTCTGTAGAATCAATTGATGGGCTAGTTAATAAATTTTCAGAAAAGAAATTCGCATTTTTTAAGAAAAGCGATAAATTGCAAATCGATGAGAAAAATATAATTGCTTGGACATCACTTGTAGAGTATGAAGCAGATAAAAAGGAAACAAATACTTTTAATTTTGAAAATTTGCCTCAATTAAATCGAGAATTGCAAGAAATTTTTTTTAACAATAAAAATTTATTAAATTCAATTGACAGGAAACTTTCTCAATATGGCATCAAATTCTTATTGGTTGATAAATTAGATAAAACACCAATTGATGGTTATTCTTTTTGGTCTAAAAATAATCCGGTAATTGCTTTAACGTTGCGACACAATAGAATTGATAATTTAGCATTTACAATTCTTCACGAACTAGGTCATATTGCTTTACACCTAAAAGACAATAAAGAAATAAGTTTTTTTGACTTAAATAAAATTGAAGAGAATGATATAGAAAACGAAGCAAATCTATATGCCCAAGAAAGTTTGATACCTTCAAAATGTTGGAATGATTTATTAGAAAATTATTTGCCTTTAAGCGATAAAGGCATTTATGAATTTGCAAATAAATACAGAATTAATTCTGCAATAGTTTTAGGTAGAGCTTGTTTTGAAATGAATTATTATGGAATAAAAACCTCTATTGATAAAAAGTTTTATTAGCAACTGCAGGTAAAAGCCAATTTATCTTCGGTGCTACCTGTGGTGCCTAAATGGAGTGCAAATAAACTACTGGTCTGACCGGACTGGCAGGGATTGAACATTTTCGATAAATTGAAAGTTCATTTCTCAATTGCCCCCGCTCTTTATTTAATTAAAATCTACAAATTTAGAACTTTTATCACCCCTGGCTTTTAAGAATATGCAAACATAGAATGACCGAAAAAGGCGCTTCGTTCGAAATGAAAGAAAAAAATCTCTCCGAAAATAACAGAGAGATTTTTTAATCCGTATATTTTAAAGTTACAACTCCGGCTCCGAATATTTTAGAGCCTGTAAAGGATCAAAGTAGTAAATCCCATCCTGTTTAAATAGCTTCAAGTGATTTTTCAGTCTGTTCAGAAAGTCAGAATAATTTTTTCCTTTTGAGCTCCAGGCAGTTTCAGCCAAAGCGCTTATTCTGGGGAAAATCATATAGTCTAATCGTTGCTCCGTTTTCATGTGCTCTGTCCATACATTGGCCTGAACTCCTAATACTAATGGTTTTTGATTGTCGGAGACGAATTTTGAAGCGTCAAAAGTATAGACATCTTTTAAAGCAGCAATGGTGCCTGCCCATTTGCGGCCTACATTATGCGAACTATCCTGCACAAAATCAAAATAGAAAGGGATACGCGGACAAAGCACTACCGGATAATTATTTTTTAAAGCAGCCTGTAATTGAGCCGGTTTATCATGCCGCCACCAGAAGATGATAGATTGTGCAGCCGGGAGCGTGGCGGTAGCCATTTCATCCCAAGCCAGCACTTTGCTGTTCAGTTTTAAAACAGAGTCGGCCATACGTTGAAGAAAATAATCTTCCACGTCTTTCAGGTTTTTTAGATTGTGCTGTTTCATCAACGATTGCACACCCGGATTACTGTTCCATTTTTCATTACCGAAACTCACCTCATCACCTCCCAGATGAATCATTTGAGAAGGAAAGAGCGCGTTTATTTCCTTCAAAATATCTGTCAGATACTGATAGGTAGCCGGATTGCCGGGGTCGAAAGTGAAGTCGGGGTATTTTGCAGATCCACCACCGCTAAACTGTGGGTATGCACGATTGGCAGCTCTTGCGTGGCCGGGCATGTCTATTTCGGGAATCACTTCAATTTTTCGCTCGGCAGCGTAGGCTACAACTTCCTTAATGTCTTCCTGTGTGTAATATGCAGTGGGAGCAAGCGAGTCGGTATAACTACCAATGCCGCCGATGAGTGACAGAAACGGATACTTTTTAATCTGTATGCGCCATCCCGGCTCATCGGTCAGGTGCCAGTGAAATTTATTGAGTTTATAAAAAGCCATCCAGTCAAGCAATGACTTAACTTTTTCCTTTCCAAAAAAGTGTCGCGACTCATCCAGCATCAGCCCTCTCCATTGATACAATGGCGCATCAGAAATGTTCCAGCAGTTCAAAGGAAGATTGTTGTTCTTTACATCCACGGCAGTTGCCATTTGTACAAAAGAAACGATACCATTGAAAACACCCTCATCATCTACGCCGATAATTTCAACGGATGAAGGATTCATTTTTATGGTGTAAGCGCCATTTGACCTTTTGCTGTTTTTCTCTTTTGAAAGTATGATGGAAGAATTTTGTCTTTTTGCCTGTAGTGAAACAGGAATTCCTTTATGCCTCAATAATTCCTTTTGCAAATACCAGGCTTCATCCAGCAGGCTATTATCATCTGTAACTAAGACAACATTATTGTTGAGATTGAAAATTCCGGTTGCTTTATTGTATTCCTGAGGTAAAGGTATGATGGAGGGCTGTGCCAAAGCATAAAATGGAACGATAAAAAGCACTATTAAACTCATTAAAAAACGCTTCATATTTGATATTATTAAAATGTTGGTTAAAAATAAGCAAATAAAATGCTTTGGATGCTTTTTGAGTTATTGAATTGTATTTCAATATTTTATTAGTAAAAGAGAAACTTCCAAAAATTTATGGAAATTTCTCTTTGTTTTATTCACTCTTCACATCGCACTTCATTTACTGATATCGTAATCGAAACTTCATTAAGAATTAATAAATGAAACTATCAGTTACTTTTATATTTTCAGATGATGAACCGATCATAATTTTGAATTCGCCCGGCTCAATTACGTGTTTCATTTCTCTGTTCCACAGTTTGAAATCGTCGCCCGGTATGACAAATGTGATTTCCTTAGTTTCGCCCGGTTTCAAACTTACACGCTCAAACCCCCGCAGATTTTTTTCGTAAGTAGTGACACTGCTCACTACATCGCGGGTGTATAATTGCACCACTTCGTCTCCTTCCATTTTACCTGTATTAGTGATGCTCACTTTCACAATGACTTTGTCTCCTGATTTCAAACGATTGTCAATACTCATTTTGTCATACTTGAAAGTGGTGTAGCTTAAACCGTGTCCGAAAGGATAAAGGAGTCCTTTAATTTTTGCGTTTTCACCACGATCCGTTTGTGCATTGGGTTTGGTAGGGAAGTTCATGGGAATCTGACCTACCGACTTTGGCCAGGTAAGCGTCAGTTTTCCCGAAGGATTGTAATCTCCTGCAAGGATATCGGCCACAGCAATACCGCCTTTCACTCCGGGGTAGCCTGCATAAATGATTCCGTCAATATATTTATCAATCCAGTTAATGCTCATGGGTTGGGCTCCCAAAAATATAGCCACAACCGGTTTGCCGGCTTTATGAACTTCTTTAGCCAATAATAATTGATGCCCGGGCAGTTCAAGAGTAGTGCGGCTTTTATTTTCACCGGCAGTCTTTGTGTTGCCTCCCAATACCAATACTACGACGTCTGCTTTTTTTGCAGTTTCTACTGCATCTTTTATCAATGAAGCTTCTTGTGTGTCAGGGTCTTGAGGAAATATTTCGCTTTCGGGCCAGGTTTTATCAACCAATTCTGAGCCTAAGGCATAAGACACATTATCCTTGCCGAATTTATTTTGAATACCTTGCAAAATACTTACACTTTCTACGCCTAATGGGCCGTAATGAGTATGTGCATAATCAACATCTGTGGCATTGGGACCAATGACAGCTATTTTGCTAAATGATTTTGAAAGCGGTAATGCATTGTTTTTGTTTTTCAGAAGTACAACACTTTCTTTTGAAGCCTGTAAAGCCACCTGCTGATGCTCAGGACTATTCACTATCTGTTTGCTATGATTGGCATCTTTTATATATGGTTCATCAAATAGGCCTATTCTGAATTTAACTGATAAAACATCTCTCACACGGCTGTTGATCGTATCCATTGGAATACGGTTTTCTTTTACGAGTTCTCTCAGATACATAATAATTTCGTTTGGCGGACGGAATGTGGTGCGTACATTCATTCCGGCCATGAAAGCCTGATAGACCGCTTCTTTCAATGATTCGGCAGTATGGTGTTTGTTGAATAAATATTCTAGTGCATCGCTATCACTCACTACATAGCCTTTGAAGCCAAAACGTTTTCTCAGCACATCAATCAGCCAGTAGCTGCTTCCCGAAATAGGAACGCCATCATAATCGTTATAAGAACTCATTACACCCATCAGGTTGGCTTCTTTTATCACTTTTTCAAAAGGATAAAGGAGCACATCCCATACTTCGCGTGGTGAAACCTGCGGGTCGGTTCTTGCCAGCCCTTCACGCGCTCCTTTGTTGGCGCTATATACTGCAAAGTGTTTGGCAGTGGCTGCTGCTCCCATCTCCTGAATTCCTTTGGTCATTTCTACACCTAACCTTGCAGTCAGGTAAGGGTCTTCTCCATATACTTCTTCGAGCCTTCCCCAGCGTTGGTCACGGGCAACATCAAGTATAGGGGCATACACGTTGGTATATCCGAGTGCACGCGCTTCCTCGCCGGTTATTTGCCCCATTTGTCTTACTAACTGCCGGTTCCAGGTCATGCCCATATTCAGTTGGGTAGGAAATCCGGTGGCGATATAGGCTTCGATACCACGAATGCCTTCATTGGTAAAATCAACCGGAATACCAAGACGGGTTTGTTCAATGAAGAATCGTTGTACCTCATTCATCGCCCACACATGTCGTGGAAGATCGGTTACCAGATCCAACTTAGATTCAATCTGATTCCAGTTGATAAATCCGTTTAACATCTCATCAATATTTGCTATTCCGTCTTTCCAGATTTCGTTTTTCCATTGAAGGGTAGGCAAAGAGTCTTGCAGAATACGCCTGTAACCATACAGTGTAGCCATCTGATTGGTTTTTTCTTCGAGCGTCATTTGAGAAATGAGGTCGTCTAATCTTTTATCCAATGGCTGTGTAGGATCTTCATAAATATCTTTTTTACCATTTTTGTTAAGGTCCGTCCAGCCCTTTTTATAAATACCTTTTAATGGCTTAAATGCTTGTGCAGAAACATCTGTAAAAGATACTCCGAGTAGCAATAAAGCAAATACAAATAGTTTTTTTAACATGATTTACTCCTTTTTTATTGATTATTTTTTTGTGTGATTTTTTTTAAAATATTTTTCAGTTCTTTATCTAAAATTCCGGTATGAAAATAATTTCCTGTGAATGCAGTCATCCACCCGGGTAATACTTCGTTAATACTTAGTGGTTCTCCCCGAAGCCATTCTGTGATTTTGGTTTGAATATCAAAATCAACAAAGGGTATATTATAAAATTTGAAATTATTGTATTTATTTATTGAGCCGGGGGTTATCGGCAATAAAAAATCATCATTGAGTCTTTCCGTTTTCATTTCGTCAGGTTCTAACCCTTCTGTCGGTTTAATACCTAAAGAACTTCCATCATAATAATTATTTTTCCAATTCAGGTTTCTGATTATATCCGGATAGTCGTCCTTAAAAAATGGATATGAAGAAAATTGTTTATTATAAAAAATATTGTTGAATAAATAAATGTCACGAGGAAATTCAAGTGGTTTATTTTCCTGTTGTGCAAAGATTTTTCTGTTTTCGATCATCGGGTTAAAGTGAATGGCATAACCGTTCACATTTGAAAAAATATTGTTGATAAGGTAAGAATTGTAAGCCAGCGCATGCTCTGATGCTTTGGTGCCTACATTCAAATAAATAGCTGCACTCCCTCTGGATGCAATGGTTTTGCGAAGCGAGAAATAATTGTTGGCGATGATGTGATCGCTTCCCCAGATAAACATTCCGCCATAGCCATACAAAGAATCGGTGCTGATAAAAAAATTATTAATAGCTACCTGTTTGTCACCATGACGAAAATTCAAAGAACCCTGACAGTTTAAAAATGTATTGACATAGTAAATATTTTCTCTTGATTTACCGGTAATAATTTCAGGTTCTGAATCTTGTCGAACAAACAGATTGGAGTCAATAATACATCTGCCGACATCGTTACGGTAATAACCTATCCGAATAGCGCCTCCGGCGTTACCGGGTTTTTTAGGATTTGAGAAGAAACAATGATCAACTCGGTGATACATGGCCGGTCCGCCAATAGTATCTTTTTTAGGTGTATTATTAAGATTGATTACCTGATCAAAAGTGAGTTTGTTGGTAAAGCTGCAATGATCAATACGGCAATGGGTAGGCACATTCCCCTTTTCATCTAAAGATGTGGTAATCCATGCAGAATGAGCTTCATCGAAATTATCGAACACACATTGGGTAATCCGGTTGAAACTGCCATAAACAGCCACAAGCCCCGGCCCGTGCGACTTCCAGTTTTCGGGGTTTCTGTTTCCATTCTTAAAAACAAAACCTTCAAAAACGATATAACTGCCTCTCAATTCTACTTTTGCATCTCCCGTAAAAAATACTTTCCCCGGATTTTTTGCCTTAATGATAATCTTTTTGTTTTCAGTACCTGATTTGGCAATAATCAGCTGAATATTTTTGTATTCTCCATTTTTGAAAATTAATTGGTCGCCTGCGTTTAATTTGTTCAATGCTTTGTATGCTTCGGTATTTGAGCTTACAATCCTTTCGGCACAAATTCCTTGCGCATTAAAAATAAAAAATATCAATATGGTTGCTACAAAACGCATTAATAATTACTAAGTAAAATTTTTATGGTAATTGCCTTTCCATTTCTCTGCCCACCACTTCCATGCGGTGCTTTTTAATTTGATTATCATCGCCCATTGAGCTGTACCAATGAGGCTGGGTAAGTCCTTCTTCCCACTTAGAAAGTTTCTTAAGCAACTTCTTAACCTTCTGTGGTTTCTTATTGGCAAGATTATGAGTTTCGGAAACATCTTTTTTAAGATTGAACAACAGTATCGGGTTCGATTTAACTCTTATCAATTTCCAGTTACCCGAACGAACCGCCGCTGCCGCTCCTCTGCGCCAGAACAAGTTCTGATGCGGCGTTTTTGAATTTTTTAAATAAGGAAATAAATCTACTCCGTCCAATCTTTCGTAAGGGATGTGTGCCCCTGCAGCAGCCAGAGAGGTAGGTAAAATATCCAACGAGCTGACCGGTTTGTTATATATGCTTCCCTCACGAATATGCTGAGGCCACTTCATAATAAATGCAACACGTATTCCTCCTTCCCATTTGGAGCCTTTCATGCCGCGCAGCCAACCGTTGTCGGATGCGTTATTGGTAGCCCCTCCATTATCGTTGATGAAAAAAATTAGTGTATTATCCTCTAAATTATTTTTGCGTAAGGCTTCAATAACCCTGCCGATACCTTCGTCCATATTATACATCATGGCATCATAAGTCCTTCGGTTTTTATCCGTTACATTACTGAATTTATTCAAGTCTGATTGTTTTGCCTGCAAAGGTGTGTGAACTGCATTATAGGAGAGATACATGAAAAATGGATTAGACTTGTTGCGGTCAATAAAATCAATAGCCTTGCCTGTAAGCATATCTGTGAGATAGGTTATTTTATCCTCAGGAACAATATTGTTGTTGTCATATAATGCAAATGCATCAGCTCTTTCGGTTTTATAACCAAAAAAATCTCTGTGTCCTTCTTTGAATCCATAAAATTCATCAAAGCCTCTTTGCAGCGGAAAATATTTGTCCAATACCCCCTGATGCCATTTACCGATAGCAATGGTACGATAGCCATTTGCTTTTAAATCGTCTGCGATGGTTTTTTGTTTTACATCGAGGCCAACATCTTCCATTGTAAAACCCGGAGCCAGCTTTTTGGAGGTGTTATGCTCAAAACCATATCTTTGCTGATAACGGCCTGTAAGTAATCCGGCACGAGAAGGAGCACAGACCGAGGCGGTAACATACGCGTTTGTGAATGTAACACCCTCTTTAGCTAATTGATTGATATTTGGAGTTGGTATTTCATTTTTGCTGTAAGTTTCAAAATCTGCATAACCGGCATCATCCGAAATGATTAAAATGATGTTCGGCTTTTTTTGCTGGGCAAATGCCAACACCTGCCACATTAAAAAAATGGCTGTAAGAAGAAAATATTTTTTTGATTGAATCATATCAGATACTTAGTTTACTTTAAATCATTTTATTTCCAATGCTACAGACTGGCCGCCGTATGGAGCCTTTGGCAATCCTATGGTTAATTTCTTTTCTTTTAATTCAGGCGTATTTATCGTGATAGTAACATCTTCTAATTTTTGAGCAGGATCTGCAATGCTGAGTTTTACGGTACTCTTGTCAAAATCTCTGATTTGTAAAATACATGGCTTATCGGCTTTAATCTTTATGCCCTGCCATGATAGCTCGCCGGGGGTATAAAAAACAGCCTGAATGATTTTTAAATCTTTTTGTGCCACTGCCTGTAAAGATTCATTGTTGGATAGGATAGCTGTACCATCAATATTGTTGCTACTCGCTTCTTTTTCTGAAATGCCCGGTACAACTATATATTCATAACTTGCAGAAACCGGATTCCTTCCATGGTCGATCCACATTTTGAATACCATCCCTTTTTCTGTTCCCTTTTGATTGCCGTTGATGGAAGTCCAGCTGCCGCTCTGTTGTTGAGACGACACAAAAACATTTTGTGGTTTGGGAAAATAATAACCAATACTGTCATGCCATACCCAATTCAGGTCAGAAAACTCAGACTGTTTTTTTAGCTGAAACGTTTTGTTATTGCTGCTTGTCAGCACCTTACCGTTATTCCACGCCTGATTAATGGTGGTTGTGATATTTTGAGGTGCATTGCTTTTGATACCTGCACCGAGACAAACGATCTCGTTGTCAAAAAAGAAATATGCTTTTTTAACTTTTACATTATCATAATCCTGTTCATAAACTGTAGCGCCATACAGGCTATCGGTAACTCCTCCCACAAAATCGGTACTGCCATATTCGCCCCACTGCTTTTTCAGAATGACGGCGGTGTCATAATCTCTGGCAGTAACACCCGGTATCTTGTCCCATTCCCAAACGGGCATGATGTTCAGATATTCATTACCTCTCCTTACTAAATTCACGGAGCCATCCGGAAGCACTGTGCCTAAAAGATTCTCTTTATTCCCGCTCTCTGTTCGTACAGTTCGTTTGGATACAGTTCTTACATTAAAAGAATATTTCGGTCGTACATGAAGTGTGTAATCACCTTTCCAGAAATAAATGTGCAAAGGCTTTACATCAAAAGAAGCAGACTTTTTGCCTGTAACTCTATCGGCAATAATATTGAGCGCTTCTTTTTTTGTTTTATCGGTTTGCAAAATATCTTTGAACAAACCACCGTCTGCAATTCGGGTTTTATCTAATGCTTTAGGTCGTGAAATACCCCTGCCTTCCAGATTGTAATCCATATACCCGCCCCGTAAAGCATTGGAGTATGTATTAAAAAAGTAATTATTTAGTGATGTAAGTTTCTGGTTATCTAAAGCATATTTTGTTCCTGCAAGCCAGGCAGCTACCTGATATTCTCCTGTAAGAAAAACATATCCGTAAGCCGAAATCATCAGTTGCTCCTTATGTTGCTGGTAGGAGTAATCGTGTTGCAAACCTTCAGCCGTTGTAAATTCAATTGGCTGAAAGGCTTCCATCACGGCGATATTCATGAGTTTATCGTTGTTGGTAATCAATGCACGATAAATATAAGCGATGGCAATATCCAGCTTGTTGGCGCCCGTAAATGTAAAAGGTCCCTGTGCTGTCTGCATACGCCCGATTAAAACCTTTTGCAAGTCTTCAGGTATATTTCTTTCGGACGCGCTCATCAATAAAAGAACCCTGCCTAAGTATTGGGTGGTGGCAATATCATTTTGCCACCAGTTTGTGCTTCTCGGATTTTTCACATACCAGAAATGAAGCCCTTTGACAATTGTCTGGTAAATTTCATCATTCCCTTTATAAACATTATTGGGCTTTGCAAATGCCGAAGCCAACATCTGGAGTCTCTCCAAATGTTTGATCGGTAACCAGTTGCTGGCGCTGTTGTCATCATAGTTGATTTCCGGCCAACTACCATCGCTGTTTATATTCTTGAAGGTTAAAACAGCTTTGGTAAGTTGAACGTCATTGCTTTTATCAAATATCTCTTTCAGGATTCTTGACTTTATTACCGACAGGTCGTCCTGCGCCGTTATTGCAAACGGAAGAAATAATATGCTTATATAGAAAATAATTGTTTTCATGCTTGTTTTTATTACCAACCGGGATTTTGATCCTTGGCTGTAATGGCCTTATTTACTGACATTTCGGTAGATGGAATAGGCAGGAGTACATGCCTTTCTGACACACTTTGTCCGCCCAAACCACCCCATTTAAAGGCAGTATTTGTAGGGTCATTAGCCATCTCATTGCCTATCTCATTCATACGTGCAACATATATTCCCCAGCGTATCAGGTCATATTTGCGAAGTCCTTCATAACACAATTCGCGTGAGCGTTCTTCCTGAATGAAAGTTCTAAAATTATCTTTACCCATTGCTGCAGGTGCATCTGCAGTAGGGCTTGCGGCTGCCAGCGATACGCCATAGGCTCTTCTGCGTACCTGATTCAGTGCGTTGTAGGCTGTAGTAGTAGGTCCGTTCACTTCATTTTCTGCTTCTGCAATCATGAGTAATACATCTGAATATCTAAGTAAAGGAAAATTAGTTGGAGTATAATTTTTATTCTTAGGAGTCAGTTTTTCATAAGACCTTCTCCATTTGCCCACATTGCGATTGTATATTGTAGATGCGGTCCAGTTTACACGTGCAAATGGAGCAGTGTTATTATATCTGAAGGGAGCAATAGCCCAATCCCTACGTTGGTCGGCATTGTCATAACGTAAATAATGTCTTCTGGTGGTATTGGCAAAACCATAAGAGTATCCTAATGAGTCGGGAGAATCAACAGAAGGACTGAAAGCCAGACCAATAGTATTTCCTAATCTTCCTGCCTCAACAAATGCATCGCTGATACGATTGCCATAAAACTCTACTTCCCATATAGATTCTTTAATATTATATTCATCGCGCATTTGATTGATAAAAATCTGACTATAAGCCGAATTGGTAAGCGAGGAATTAAAAGTTGTGTTTAAGGCATGTTCTCCTGAAGCTTCCACTTTTTTTGCCCAGGACAGCGCCTCTGCATATCTGGCAGTTTCATTAAGTGGGAAACCAGCCATATTAAGGTTTACTCTTGCCAGAATTCCCTGACAAGCAGTTTTTGAAATATAGCCCGGATTGCCATTGGCAGTAATTGTATTTAGTTTTCCTTCTGCTTCGGTCATATCACTCAAAATCTGAGTATATACGTCCTTAATGGAAGAACGGGGTACATTAATGTAAACCGGATTTGAAACCGATGGCTGTGGCACTGTCTTTAATGGAACACCTCCGAAATTGGTTACCAATAAAAAGTAATAATAGCCTCTCAGAAACATAGCCTGACCCAGAATATTTTCTCTTTTTGCCTCATCCATCTGAGGTTTTTTTACATTGGCAATTAGCATATTTGCTCTTTCAATACCTGTATAGCAGGCAGCCCATAAGTTGGCAACGTCGATATTGCTGTAGTCAAACACATTTACCTGGGTTCCGGTGGTTTGTGCAGCTCGGTTCCAAAAACTTTCATCGGTACAGATAGTAAGATTTGCAAATAAATTGTTGCCGTACATGGTTTCCCATCCCAGAGGGTCATAAACACCCATCAGTGCATTATTTAGTTGGTCTTCGGTTGAATAATAAGTTTCGGGCGCAAGAAAATCTGTGGGTTTTGTGTCTAAAAATTTCTTGCATGAGCTAACCGAAATAACCAATATCAGTATAAAAAAGTACTTTATATATTTCATGATATTCAATTTTATGGTTTAAAATGTAAGATTAATGCCTAATGTGAGTGTTCTGGCCCGGGGGTATGCCGACCAGTCGAAGCCGGGCGTTAGTGCAGACATATAGGTATTTACCTCCGGGTCCATACCCGTATATTTTGTCCAGGTAATCAGGTTTTGGCCTGATGCAAATATTCTGGCAGCCTTTATCCCTGCCTTGAGCAAAGCTGCTTTTGATAAATTATATCCCAGCGATACCGTTTTTAATCTCAGATAGGAGGCATCTTCTACATATCTTGATGAATAACCGCCTCCAAAGAAACCATTGGTTCTGAAATTTATGGACTCCTGATTGGTCATGCTCCATCTGTCATTGTAACTGGCAAACTGGTTCAGGAAAGATTTGTTTAAGCCATTGCCTTCAAACATCAGGCGGTTTACATTTAAAACATCATTGCCATAAGACCACTGGAAGAAAATGTTCAGATCAAAATTTTTATAATTGAAATTATTGTTGAACCCTCCCTGATGTTTTGGACTACCATTTCCGATAACAGTGTAATCTGCAGAGTTAATTATTTTGTCGCCATTCAAATCTTTATATTTGATATCTCCCGGCTTAATATTTGCTCTTGAGTTTCCATTATTGGGAACATCTGCTTTTAATGTATAAGTGCCGTTTCCATTATCAACAAAATCACTTAGCTGATATACGCCATCAGAAACAAATCCATACATCTGGCCGATAGGTTGTCCTACTTTTGCAATGTAAGCAGGTACGTTCTGCCAGTTATTATCCCATCTGATATTGGTAAGCATAAAATTCTGACCTTCATTTAAGCCCAAAACCTTATTCCGGTTGAAGGCAATATTGAAAGAGGTTGACCATTGGAAATTCTTTTTATTGATGTTTTTTGTATTAAGAGTAAACTCCAAACCCTCATTTTGAACACTGCCGATGTTTTTAAATGCAGATGCGTATCCCGTTGAAGGCGCCAAATCTGCTCTCAGCAATAAGTCTTTTGTATTTTTACGATATACTTCGGTAGTAAGCGTAATGTCGTTATTTAAGAAACCCAGGTCAAGGCCTATGTTGGTTTCTTCGGTTGTTTCCCATTTCAGCTCAGGATTACCAATTGCAGTAGGGCCCGCGCCCCTGTATGGTACATTGTTTATTGGATAAGACATACTGATTGGCAAAGTGATGGTAGAATAAGCATCAAAATCACCCACACGGTTATTGCCGTTTTGTCCCCAGCCTAACCTCAGCTTACCATCAGATAAAAAACCAAGGTTTCTAAAAAACCCTTCATTATAGAACCTCCATGCACCTGATAATGCCGGAAAATATCCCCAACGGTGTCCCGGAAAAAAGCGTGAAGAACCATCAGCTCTGAAAGAAGCAGTAAAATAATACAATGATTTGAAGTTATAATTGAATCTGCCTACATAAGAGCGCATTGCCCAATCGGAAGTATAGGCCGTTGGCGCCTGAACAGTGCCTTCATCCAGCCCGCTAAGTCCTAATGATTCATTGGGTAACTGAGTAGCTGAAATTCCATATACATTATAATTGGAAGCCTGCATGGATACAACGCCCGTTAGTCCAATATTATGGCTGCCAAATCTTTTATTGTAGGATAGTACGTTCTCGTTAATCCATGTATTTCTTTCAAAAAAATCAATACCGCCATTTACTTTGTTTGACTGACGAATATTGCCATACTGGGTGTTGGAATTGTTAAAAGCTTCAGAGGTACGATTGTACGAAGTAATGCCTCCGGATGTTCTGAATTTAAGACCGGGTAATATATTATATTCTATATATGCATTGGCATAAAGATTTTTGATTTTTTGTAAACGATGCAGGTTGTTCAGATTCAAAACCGGGTTGACACGGTAGTCGTTTGCTCCCGGAACGTCTTCATCAAATAATTCGTTTAAGATATCTACTTCATAACCTTCTATTGGCCGGTAGCCCCATACGCTATACATGATATTGGTAGTAGCGCTGTTGGTTGATTGAGAAGGTGCAATACCGGTTTGCTTTGTAAATGTGTAATTGGTATTAAGACCTGCTCTGAATTTTTTTCCAATGTTTTGATCCAATGACATTCTTCCCTGATACCTTGAATAATTAGAGTTGATGATGATACCATCCTGGTTGAGCAGGTTGCCGGAAATGGCATACTTTGTATTTTGACTTCCTCCTGTTAGAGAAAGGGTATAATCCTGCATGGGCGCTGTACGTAAAACCTGATTCTGCCAGTCAATAGCTTTGGCTGTTTTGTAATAATCAAGCGTTCTGCCCGGACGGGTCAGATATACATAAGTAGGGTTAGAAGTATTATTTGTGGTGGTGTCTCTTTCCAATTGTTGTACCACAAAATCATAAGGCGACATCATTTCCATTGTTTTTGTAACCTTTTGCAAGCCATAGGATGCGTTCAATTGCACTACCGGTGGGCCGGCTTTACCTTTTTTCGTGGTAATCATAATCACCCCGTTTGCACCTCTTGACCCGTAAATAGCTGTTGCTGAGGCGTCTTTCAAAACTTCAATGGATTCAATATCGGCTGGGTTTATTAAGTTATTATCAGCCCCTTCAACCGGAAATCCATCAATGATATACAGTGGTGAGTTGGCTTGTGTAATCGAGTTATTGCCCCTGATTACTATATCTGTACCTGCTCCCGGCTGCCCTGTGCTTGAAGTGATTTGTACACCGGCAACACGTCCGGCCAGCGCTTCATCAAAGGAACGCACAGGGGCTTTGTTGAGGTCGCCCATGTTTACTTTGTCAATAGAAACAGTAACATCTCCCTTGCGCTGTGTACCATAACCAACAACCACCACATCACTTAGAGTGCCTACTTCTGATGCCAAAACAATATTTTGGGTAAATGATGCCACTTTTATACCGTTTCGTTTATATCCCACTGAGGTATAAATAAGCGAGTCACCAAGAGAAGCGGCAATCTTGTAAGTGCCGTCTATTCCTGATGCAGTTCCAGCATTTGTTTTCTTGTTGAGTACCGAAACTCCACTCAGCGGATTACCACTGTCATCGAAGATGGTTCCGGATACCGTTTGTGCATTAATTACTGTATTAGTCAATAATACAACAGTAAGCAGTAATAGTAACCTTTGTAAATAACCTTTCATTGTATTTGATTTTAGTTAACGAAGTATATTGAGTTTAATTGATTAATTTTTTATATCGTGCCAAAGCTTCCAAGAAGTAGTAATCTGCATATACCAAAGGAACATCTATTTCTGTACCATGCGGAATACTACCGGTGGAGTGTTTAAGTATAAAGAAACTGTTTGTACCGGGTGTAGCCAAATACGCCGGGCTGCTTAATGAGTTAAGCGTTTCCACGGCAAAGTCATAATACTTTTTACCATTGGGCAAATATTTGTACATTTCTAAAAGACCTGAAGCAGTCACTGCTGCTGCTGACGCATCTCTTGGTATATAACTGAATTTTGAAGCATCATAAGCCCAGTCTGGTTTGTAGCCGGGCTGGCCTGCATTAAAGTCCCAATATGGGATTTTATCTTTTGGCAGATTAGGATGATTTATATAAAAATCTGCCATCTTTTGAGCTGCATTTAAAAATCGTATGTCGCCTGTTTCTCTATATACCACAGTAAAACCGTAAATTCCCCAGGCCTGACCCCTCGCCCATTGCGAATTGTCGGAAAATCCCTGATTGGTCTGCCGGTGAAGTACTTTGCCGGTAGCGGTATCATAATCTACTACATGATAAGAACTGTAGTCGGGTCTAAGATGATTTTTCATGGTGGTTTCAGCGTGTTTTATGGCGATGTTTTTATAAATGGGATCGCCTGTAATTTTTGAGGCATAGAATAACAGCTCAAGGTTCATCATGTTGTCAATAATTACAGGGAAATACCAGGTATTGTTATCCCATGATTTCTTTGTATTCCATGATTTTATCGATCCCACTCTTTCATCATATCTTTTTATGAGAGATTTTGCCGATTGAATGAGAATTTCTTTATACTTCTCACTATTTATATGTCTGATAGCATTGCCATAACTGCAATACATCATAAAGCCAATGTCGTGGTGAGTAGTATTGTATTGGTTGCTTTCAAGGCTCTCTGTCCATTTTACTGCTGCTTTTTCCCAGGCATCTTTTTTAGTGAAATCATATAAATACCAAAGGCTGCCCGGCCAGAAACCACCGGTCCAGTCTCTGATAGATACATATTTGACGCTGCCGTCAGCATTGGATGTGCGCGGATATTTGGCAAGGTCGGTACTTACTTCCAGCATTTTGGTGTATTGCTTTTCGGCCACATCAATAACCCGATTAATACTTTTCTGGCTGATTTTCGAAGAATGAGAACAGCCTGCCAGTAAAAAACCGCTAATAACTAAAACTGAAATAATAATTTGTAATTTTTTCAAATGCATATCGTTGAAAATTTAATCAAATTGCAAAGCCAATCAACACCGGTACAAATAAAAAAAATGAAAAAAAATCTCTGCTGCAATTCGGTTACAAATTTCGCTCAGATTCGGAAGAAATGAGGGGGTCGTTTTTATTGATTTAGGGGTAAAAACTTATTTAAATCAGCCAATATCCGGTAATTCGCTGGGATTGTACCCAAAAAATTTTTTAAACTCCTTACTAAAGTATTTTCTGTCATTGAATCCTACCTCCCAGGCCACTTCCGAAATATTAAGGCTTTTGTCCTTCAGGAGTTTGGATGCTTTTTTTAATCGAAGCGTTTTAATAAACTCGGCAACGGGCATTTGTACCAACGCATTAAACTTTTTATACAAAACTGCAGTGCTCATACCAATCTGTTTAGAAAGGTCGTTAATATGAAAATCAGGATTGTTGAGGTTATTATTGATAATATCCATCAGTCTTTCCATAAATTTCTTATCTACACTGCCGACCTCAATGTCGAGCGGTTCGATTAATATTTTCTGGCTGAAAAATTTCCTCAACGTTTCTTTAGCGTTCAGTAAGTTTTTAATATAGGATTGAAGTACTTTGATGCTGAAAGGTTTGGTGAGGTAGATGTCTGCGCCACTCTCAAGCCCTTCAATTTGTTGCTCCACTTCGGTTTTGGCTGTTAGCATTATCACAGGAATATGACTGGTTCTCTCATCATTTTTAATAATCCGGCAAAACTCATTTCCGTCCATTTCCGGCATTGCCACATCGGTAATGATGAGGTCAGGGATATCTTCAAATGCCATTTCGAGTCCGAATTTTCCGTTTTCTGCCTGAGCAACATCAAATTCACCTTCCAGGCAAAGATTTAAAAAATCTCTTACCTCAGCATTGTCTTCTACTATCAGCATTTTTTTCCTATTCATATTTTATTATTACACTTTTTTAAGTGTTATACCAAAACATGTATAATCAATTTCATTTAAATATTTTTCAATTCTCTTATATTCGATTTTACCATTTTGGAGTTCTACCAATTTTTTAGTTAGTGCCAGTCCAATTCCGGAACCTTTTTGTTTTTGTTCTTTCGGACTGGCCTGAAAGAATTCCAAAAACAAACTTTTTTCTGTTTCTATTGGTACGCCGAGGCCATTATCAAGAATGTTGACTTTAATTTCGGATTCATTATGGTCATTAATGTGCATCAACACTTCTCCGTTTTTATCAGCAAACTTAATTGCATTGGACAGCAGATTCGTCAGAACTATTTCCATATAGTAAGAGTCAATCGGCAAATTGAGTTCCTCAAAATCTGATTTAAAGTTATAATAAATATTTTTTTTGTCGGCTGCCAATGTAAATTTTTCAAAAACATCTCTTGCAAATTTTATAAAATTAACGCTGACAATATTTAGTTTCAATGCACCTGAGTCAGCCTTCATGAAATCCATGATGGTATTGGTGAGATGCAATAGTCTGTCAGAATTAGATTGAATTGACTGTGCAAGTTTTCTTTCGATACTATTTTCTTTTGATTTTTCTACCAGCATCTCCGCAGGGCCTTGAATAAGTGTAAGTGGTGTACGCAGTTCGTGCGACATGTTTGTGAAGAAATTCGTTTTCATGTTTTGGAGTTCCTGCTGTCTGAGATTGAGTTCATGTTCATAATGAAGTTTGCGCTGCAGCTCTTTTCTGGAATTAAAGAAACGGAAGATTGCCGTCATTACAGAAATCAACAACAAAAAGTAAAATGTATAAGCCCACCATGTAAGCCAAAAAGGCGGATCTACTCTTATTTGCAGCATTTTGACAGACTTACTCCATAGCCCGTCATTGTTTGAAGCTTTTATAAAAAGGGTATAATTGCCCGGTTCCAGATTGCGAAAAAAGGCTCTGTGCTCATTGGTGTAAACCCACTCATTATTATAATCCACAAGCTGATAGGCTGAGAGGTTTTTATTGGGTTTGATAAAATTTAATACGGCATAGTCAATAATTACATCGGACTGATTGTGGCTGAAACGAATATTTTTTATTTCTGAAATATTTTTTTTCAGAACAGAAGATTTGTCGGCAACCCTTACTTCCCGATCATTAATTTCGAGTTTTGTCAAAGTGATTTCGGGGGAATGATTATTGATTTCAATGGTTGTAGGATTAAAATCAACAAGCCCGTTATAGCTGCCAAAAAAAATTCTTCCTTGTCTGTCTTTGTAAGCAGAGTTGTAGTTAAAAACATCGCCCGGCAAACCATCTGGTTTTTTATAGTTTGCAAAGCGCTTTTCCACAAGGTTAAATTTTGAAATTCCTTTATTCGTACTCAGCCAAAGATTATTATTTTCATCTTCTACAATAGCTACTACTTTATTATCCGGCAATCCGTTATCTATGGTGTAAGTTGTGGTTTTATTTGTTGCCGGCAAATAATGGGTAAGCCCAAGTGAACTGCCTATCCAGATTGTTTGGTTTTCGTCTTCTGTAATACAATTTATATAAGTCATCTGGTTTTCGTCGGGGAAAATTTTCTCAAGGGTTTTAAGGCTGTCGGATGGATTGTTTCTCATTAAATAAACGCTTTTTCTGGTACCAATGAATATATTTCCTGTAAGGTCCTTAAACAAACAAGTAATGCCTTCTTTGGGTAAATTTGTTTTTGGAAATACTTCCGAAAGTTTATGTATGCTTTTCCGAGCCTTATCAAAAATGTCAATGCCCACTTCCTGCTGTCCTATCCATAGTCTGCCTTCATTATCTTCTATGATACTGGTTACATCATTTGATCTGAGCCTGCTGTTTTCACTTGTAAATGCCGAAAAACTGAGACCTTCATTTTTACTAACATTTAATCCTCCGGCAAAAAAGCCAATCCATAAGGCATTAGAATGGTCGCGATAAATTGTTTTTACCAAATTGGAAGTAAGTAGCTTTTTGCTCGCTGTATTATACCGAGTTACAGTTTTGTTTTTTAAATTCAGTTGATTTAATCCTTCGGCTTCTGTTCCTACCCAAAGTGATTGTGGAGTAGAAGATGAAATAGCGCTAATAATATTGCTGCTCAGGCTGTTGGGGTCAGATGAGTTTTGATACACTTCAAATGGTGTAGAGAAAGCGTCAATTCTGTTTGCACCACCATAATAAGTGCCTATCCATACACTTCCCTGCTTGTCTTCAAAAATATCATAAATCGAGTTATAGTTTATGCTGTATGGATCGCCTGGATGGTGCACCCATGCATCAATTTTATTGGTAGCATAATTATATCGGTTCAAGCCTTTTAGTGTTCCTATCCATATTTGGCCTTTTTTATCTATGATAACTTTTCTTACATTATTACTAAGAATGTTTTCCGAATTATTTCCTTCAGTGTAATGTTTTACTGCTTTAAAGGTGTTATCAATCTTGTACAACCCATCTGTATTAGACCCTGCCCAAATGTGGCCGGTGGAATCTATACTCATGGTAATTATGTTTACCTGCTTCATGCTTGAATGTCTTGTTAAATAAATTGCTTCTTCTTTTTTTTGAAGTGAAAAAAAGCCCGCTGTACTTCCTAAAATCAGTTGTTTGTCAGGCTTTTGGACTATACATTGTGTATTCTGAAAAATCTGTTTGTCCTTGCCTTCGTATTTTATATATGTAATTTTATGTTTATCCGGGGCGAAGGCTTTGGCGAGATATAGTCCGGTAGTAGTGCCAATCCACAGGCTGCCTTCGTCGTCTTCAAAAATGAAATTGATGTAGTCGTATATAATAATACTGAACTTGTCTTCAACAGGGTTATAAATATATAAACCGTTATTGGTGCCAATCCATAGGTTTTGCAATTTGTCTTCTGCAATACAATTTATTTTTACATTGGGGCCTTTTGGATTGTTTTTGTAAAAATCACGATAAATGGTGATTCTTTTTCCATCATAACGGTTAAGTCCGTCTCTGGTTCCCAACCAAATAAAACCTTTATAGTCCTGAAATGTAGATAGGACAGAACTGTTGGAAAGGCCGTCCTCTACTGTCAGATGACTAAAGCGGGGAGCGTTTTCCGAATAACCCTCCTGAAGAAGTAAGCTAAAGAGGAACAATGAAAATATTTTCTGCAAATCAACTAACAAACCAATAGATTTAAAGGTTAAAAATACTTATAAATCGTGTTGTTAGCAAGAGGCAATATTGGTGTCAATTATTTATAATCGGCATTTTCAAAAATCAAAAAGTTTTTTTAATGTTTAATCAATAACCTTGCCGGATTATAGAAATTTATTTTTTATAGTCTTATTCCCTCCATCAAATGTTTTACCATATTTTCTTCCATTTCTTCAGCCGTATGGGTTTTGGAACTTTTGTGCCAGAATTCTAAGCCCCTTACGGAGGAGAGGATGTTTAACACCACAACGTAAGGCATTATTGGTTTTAGCCCATTGCCGTCAATGCCCTTTTGTATAATGGCTTCCATCCGCTTTACATAATCTCTTCTGTCGGCAATAAACTGTGGCAGTACAGATGGGCCCAGGTGCATCCATTCGTTTACCATTACGGAATATTCTTCAAAATGGTAGAGCATCATTTGGGTATGAAAACGAATCAGTGATTCTATTTTTGCTAAGGCGGTTGTATTTTTTTGCTCAATATCTTCCAGATGCGCTTTGCAATCATTAGCCATGCCGGTTACAATTTCCTCCAGCATTTCATTTTTTGATTTGATATGATTGTATAAACTGGCAGCTTCTATTCCAATGTTTTTTGCAAGGTCGCGCATGGTTGTGCTCGCAAATCCATACTCCCTAAACATTTTGGCTGCCATTTTCAATATCATAGCCCGTCTGGCAGTTTTTTTCGAAATGGTTACACTCATAATTTAAGCAATACTTTTTCAGGGAGAAATATACAAATAAAATTTTATCTTTTTTCTAAAAAATTTGATAATTTTATTACATCTATCTAAAACATAATCATTTACTTTTGCAGGATTATTTTTTACCAATTCAATTGATATGTCTTTAATTACAGTGGGCACAATGGCCTTTGACGCAGTAGAAACCCCTTTTGGAAAAGCAAACAAAATTGTGGGCGGCTCTGCCACTTATGCCGCTTATGCTGCAAGCTTCTTTACAAAACCTGTTCAGCAGATATCAATAATTGGGTACGATTTTCCACAGGAAGAACTGTCGGCAATGGCAAAAAGAGGTATCGTTTTGGATGGAGTGGAAAGTGTAAAAAACAAAAAATCATTTTTCTGGAAAGGCCGTTACCACGAAGATATGAATAGCAGGGATACCCTTGTTACGGATTTGAATGTATTGGAAGATTTTAATCCGATAGTGCCGGACAGTTATCAGGATGCCAATTTTGTAATGCTGGGCAACCTGATGCCCAAATTGCAATTGAGGGTGATAGAACAGCTAAGGAAAAAACCAAAGCTCATTGTGATGGATACCATGAATTTTTGGATGGAAACGGCAATGCCCGATTTGAAAAAAGTATTGCAAAAAGTAGATTTGCTGCTTGTAAATGATGCTGAGGCAAGAGAGCTAACCCATCAGTTTTCGCTGGTAAAGGCGGCAAAGGAAATTATGAAAATGGGTCCTAAGTATCTGATTATCAAAAAAGGCGAACACGGAGCGCTACTTTTTAATAAACATAAAGTATTCTTTGCACCTGCTTTTCCGCTTGAAGATGTATTTGATCCCACCGGTGCAGGCGATACTTTTGCCGGTGGTTTTATGGGGTATCTTGCCAAAACTAACAGTGTTAGTTTTGAAAATATGAAAAAGGCAATAATTGTAGGCTCGGCAATGGCTAGTTTTTGTGTAGAAAAGTTTGGTAATACAAAACTCAAAGAAATTTCAAGAGCCGATTTAAACAAACGTATCAGGTTGTTTAGAGAGCTGACCCAATTTGAGACAGCGTTTTAATTTTACCCCTCAAAAAAGGTTGTTTACCGATTTTTTGCGTCCTGTTTTATCTGTCATACAACGAAGAGCGTATTTTTATGCTCTTTCCAAAAACTTCTTTTCAAAATGACAAAGATTCAAAAATCGCCATCGCTTCTGTTTTGCATTATCATGGATGCCATTGGTTATTTGTCTTATGCGGTACCCGGCCTGGGTGAACTGTCGGATGTTGTATGGGCTCCCTTGTCGGCAATTATTTTTGCCTATACTTTTGGAGGGAAAAAAGGGATGATTGGCGGAGCGTTTAACTTTCTGGAAGAGGCTTTACCCGGCGCAGATTTTATACCCTCCTTTACCATTATGTGGTTTCTGACTAATAAAACCGGAGTTTTCAAAAATCAATCTGATATAATTTCTGTAAAAGGCAGATAGAGTTTGGCAGCCACTAATGCATGAATGAGGTTTGGAGTGTTGTGGAATAAATTCTTCGTGAATTCGTGGCAATCGTTTGGGAGCCACCAATACACGAATGAGGCTTGGGGTGTTGTGGAATAAATTATTCGTGAATTCGTGGCAATCGTTTGGGAGCCACTAATGCACGAATGGGGTTGGTGTGTTTTAGGGTAAATTCTTGGTGAATTCGTGGCAATCGTTTGGCAGCCACAAATGCACGAATGGGGCTTGGGGTGTTGTGGAATAAATTCTTCGTGAATTCGTGGCAATCGTTTGGGAGCCACTAATGCACGAATGGGGTTGGTGTGTTTTAGGGTAAATTCTTGGTGAATTCGTGGCAATCGTTTGGCAGCCACCAATGCACGAATGGGGTTGGGTGTGTTGTGGAATAAATTATTCGTGAATTCGTGGCATCTAATTGAATTTTTGATAAGCAACGAACCTGACGCATGGTTTTACTAACTTGTTTTATAATTTTAAAAAACCGAGTTATTTTTGAAATGTATTCAAAAACAGGGATACATTTTTTATTTTTTTTTAAAAAAGGCAATTAAATTTGGATGATTTGATTTCGGGTATTACCTTTGCACACATGATAATAAAGAAACATACTAAGGTTACAAAGAAACATTCTGCGGGAGGTTTGTAATTTTTGTATGAAAACATAAATTCTTTAAAAGGCCTCCCGTGAAAATGGGAGGCTTTTTTTGACCCCTGCCCAAAAAATCGGCAGTTTAAAATAAATTAAAAAAAAATAAAAAGAAATCAATGAAAGTTGCAGTTGTAGGCGCCACCGGGTTGGTTGGCTCAAAAATGTTACAAGTTTTAGCGGAGAGAAATTTTCCGGTAACCGAATTGTTACCCGTTGCTTCAGAAAAGAGTGTGGGTAAGGAAGTAGAGTTTAAGGGAAATAAATACAAAGTAATTGGTATGCAGGATGCCATTGATGCAAAACCTGCAATCGCTATTTTTTCTGCAGGTGGTGGCACCTCCACCGAATGGGCTCCTAAGTTTGCCGCCGCCGGCATTACTGTGGTAGATAACTCCTCTGCATGGCGTATGGATCCCACAAAACCGCTGGTAGTTCCTGAAATTAACGCAGATATTTTAACTATCAATGATAAAATTATTGCTAATCCGAATTGCTCCACTATACAAATGGTCGTTGCTTTAAACCCCCTGCACAAAGCCTATAAAATAAAAAGAGTGGTGGTTTCTACCTATCAGAGTGTAACCGGTACCGGTAAAAAGGCGGTGGATCAGTTGATGGGAGAACGTGCAAAAACCGCCTCCGGCAGCGTTGCAGAATACCCAATGGCATACAAATATCCAATTGACCTGAATGTAATTCCTCAAATTGATGTATTTACCGATAACGGCTACACAAAAGAAGAAATGAAAATGGTGAAGGAAACGAATAAAATTCTAAGGGATGACAGCATTAAGGTTACTGCCACCACAGTGCGTATTCCGGTTATGGGCGGCCATAGCGAATCGGTGAATGTGGAATTTGAAAATGAATATGATTTGTCCGATGTTAAAAATTTATTGGAAGCTTCGCAGGGAATAGTGGTGGTAGATGATACTGCCAATGCCCAATATCCCATGCCAAAAGATGCCCACGAAAAAGATGAAGTTTTTGTTGGCCGTCTTCGCCGAGACGAAACGCAACCTAAAACCCTGAATATGTGGATAGTAAGCGATAATTTACGAAAAGGGGCTGCAACCAATGCCGTGCAAATTGCGGAGTATTTAGTGGCAAATAATCTGGTATAAAACCTGGTTTGTATTATTTTTAAAAAGGAGTTGTCTAATATTAATTGGAGGCAACTCTTTTTTATTTGAATTATTATTAAGGCAACAGATGTTTTTTGACTTGTGCAAATTTTTACGAAAGTTTTTAGTCTGTGGGGTGGTGGGTCGGCTTGGTCTGTTTGTTTTTTGTCAGTCCGATGATGTTACCACGGCCGTTCGTGGGGTTGCCTATAACGTTTTGGCAGCTTGGCGTTTGTGGCGGATTTTTAGCACAAAACTCCAATCGAAGAACCGAAGTTCAAATATAGCACAAATTTTTCAACCGAAGAACTTCGCCCGCTCTCTTGCAAAACCGATGTTGAACACCGGATTGCAAAAAGCCCCGGTCGTTTAAGATCGGGGCTTTCTTAGTATATTTTAAAGCTCGATTATTGGGGGCTTTTTTCAATCCGCTTAATGTTATAGGCATACCCCTTTATTTTCGTTCCGTTTGTTGGCCCTTGGTTTAGCATTGGCTTGGTAGCTCTTTTGCATTTTTGTTGGGTTTTGTGCGATTGGAAAAATGAAAATTTGCTATCAAAAGCGTTGGGTTGTGTCAGTTGTTCTTCCAATAAATTTTTCCAAAGTATAATCCGTTATTTTCGTCTGAATAATCGTGCATAATTCGGTTAAAGTTTTCAGGGTTGGTCTTTAAAAATGTTTCTCGTCCTTTATCTCTGATAATGTTTAATTGTTGGTCTATATGTTTTACAGTTTCAATTAACGTTTGTCGGTCTTTTGATGTATGCCAAATATAAGTGGCTTCTTCTGTGTCTAATGTTTCCAAAACAATATGATATTGTTGCTCGCCTGAAAGCAGAAAAACGAAAGAGAAAGGTTGCAATACAAAACGAATTTTCATTGTGTTGCTTTTGTGATTGTCTGCCAAAAATTGGATATGTTGTGAGTGTTTGTAATTTTTATTTTTAAGCAAATCTGTCATTATGCTTTCAGCGTTAGGATAGATATTTTGGTTGTTTTGCAATTCTTCAGATGTAATAATGTTCTGTTTAGTTATTGGTGTTTGTCCAATTAACCCCTTGTTGAGAAATTGAAACTTAACGCTTTCGACAATTTCTTTGTTTATGCGTTCTACATCTTGCGAAGTGGCTAATTGTGAAACAACTTTTCCGTCTTCAAACTCAGCAAATAGTTCTACCGAAATTGTTTTTGACTTCAAAACTTTTATAAAGTAATGTTTTAAAACTTCAAATTCTGGTCGTAGTTCAATGTTCTCAATTTCAAATTCAAGTGTTGTGTTTGTCTCTTTATCAGTATAAAGAAATGCTACATTTCCGTAACGAAATTCTAAATCTGCAATCGGAATTTTAATTTGTTTTTCTATCAGAATAGTCTCGTTTTTTGAAACAATAATTTCCTCTTTCGGTTCATCAAATAAAGTTGCTTGTCTATCAATTTTTCGATAGTAGGTGTTTCGTTTCAGGAAAAGTTTATTGAGATAATCAATTTTGATGTCTCGATAATCATAAATTGTCGGATAGATTTCTGAACGTTGAACTCTGCCGATGTATTGAATTAACTTGCCATGAAATGAAAACGGATATACCAAAAATAAAGTGTTGATATTGTGCAAATCCGTTCCCTTTCCAAAATACTGTCCAGTGGTTATCAAAACCTGAAAACTGCCGTCTTTCAAGGTTTTCCACTTTGTCTTTTTATTACTGTCCGTATCATCTCCGCTCAAAGTAATGGTTTCATACGATTGCTTTAGGAATAAATTCAGCGTATCAATGTGTTCTTTTCTTTCGGTAATGATGACAACTTTTTTGCCTTGATTTAATTCCAATTGAACATCGTTTAATATTTGTTTGTTTCTGTTCGTGTCGTGAACCAAAATTTTTGACAAGGTTTCAAAACTATCCATCTTTGAATTGTAGGGAACCTCTAATTCTGTATTTCTGATAATGATTTTGGCTTGCTTGTAATTTTCAATTTCAGTTGCTTGAATGTTGGCAATAATTTCGCCTAAATGAGTGAAAATAAGTTTACCGTCATTGTATTTTCTGAAAGGTGTTGCCGTCAATCCGTAGAGATAAAATGTATTCAATTGCTCAATCGTATTACGAAATGTTTCAGCCGGAATATGATGGCATTCATCAACTATAATTATTCCGAAAGTATTTTTACTTTCATCTAATTTCTTTGGTAAGGTTTGAATTGTTGCAACTGAAATTTGCTTTCCGATTTTCGCTTTGCCTTGTCCGATAATACCAATTTCTTTTTTAGGAATACCGATAAATGCTTCAATGCGTTCAATCCATTGTTCCAATAATTGTTTTCGATGAACAATGATAAGAGCCGGTTGTTTTTTAATGGTAATTATTTTTAATCCGATAACAGTTTTACCTGAACCTGTCGGTGCTACAATTACTCCAAAGTCCTTTTTGGTAGTGGCTTCTATTGCTTCTTCTTGATGTTTCCTAAGTTGAGCATTGAATGAAAAAGTAATGGTTTGTTTCAGTTTTCTTTTATCGGAAAACTGAAAATCAATTTGTGCTTCTTTGCAAAAACGAAGGAGTTTCCCAATAAAACCTCTTGGAACAATAACATCGTTTTCTGTTTCTTCAACAGACTTGAAATAATGCTCAGTTCCAAAAGTATTTCTGCCCGATTTCTTTTTGATGATAAATTCGGAATTATAAAAATTCAGCTCTTCTTTAAGAAAATTTATCAATGGTGTGGTTAAACCGTTTCTACTAATTTTAACTTGATTGCTTAAATCAATTTCTAATTTTCCTGAACTTACTTTTTGCGTTTTCAACTCTGTTGAGTTTGAAAATTGTTGAAACAATTTATCTAATTCATTATTAGAAATTCGTTTAATTTCTTTGAGGAAATGCCATTGGTCGGCAAAAGGTTCAAAAGTATCGGGATTGATATAGCAACTATTCCCTTTTTCGAATGTCGGTTTGAAAAAAGGCAATGCTATTAAATTTCCAAATCCTTTTCCCGAAAGAAAATCCTGATTGGGAAACAGACGGTCAAAACTTGAACTTTTATCAAACATTGAAAATGTTCCTGATTGTTCAAGAATAGAGATAAAAATCTTTCTGCTTCTGATTGCAGGATAAGGTTGTTCAAAGGTATCCTGTCGGCCAACCCCATATTTTCGGTGCAGTTTGATAAGTTGATATTTGC
>ENA-UOUJ01000263-UOUJ01000263.1-activated-sludge-metagenome-genome-assembly--contig:-NODE-263-length-41061-cov-10.693801_pt1 | contig 41061 bp, 34 predicted proteins | sample MGYA00249839_ERZ747224 | MGnify/ENA primary metagenome ERZ747224 (study PRJEB28782, sample SAMN03220277) | activated sludge metagenome | biome: wastewater; feature: sewage sludge; material... | reverse complement strand
TCGGCGAGCACGGTATAGAAGGCGGTGATCGAGCCGCCGCCCTCGGGGCCGTTGCCGGCGCGCTCGACCAGCGCAGGCAGGCGGGCGAACACGCTCGGCGGATAGCCGCGCGTGACCGGCGGCTCGCCGATCGCGAGCGCGATCTCGCGCTGCGCCATCGCGTAGCGGGTGAGCGAGTCCATGATCAGCAGGACCTGGCGGCCCTGGTCGCGGAAGTACTCCGCCACCGTGGTGGCGTAGGCCGCCCCCTGCATGCGCATCAGCGGGCTGGTGTCGGCAGGTGCGGCCACCACGACCGAGCGCGCCAGGCCTTCGGGGCCGAGGCTGTGGTCGATGAACTCCTTGACCTCGCGGCCGCGCTCGCCGATCAGGCCGACGACGATGACCTCGGCCTCGGTGTAGCGCGCCATCATGCCGATCAGCACCGACTTGCCCACGCCGGAGCCGGCAAACAGGCCGAGGCGCTGGCCGCGGCCGACGGTGAGCAGCGCATTGATCGCGCGCACGCCGACGTCGAGCGGCTGCGCGATCGGCGCGCGCGCGAGCGGGTTGATCGCGCGTCCCTGCAGCGAGCGCGTCTCCTGCGTGTGCAGCGGGCCCTGGCCGTCGAGCGGGCGGCCGGCGCCGTCGACCACGCGGCCGAGCAGGGCGTCGCCCACCGGCAGGTGCTTGGCGCGGTCGGCGGCGCGCCGGCGCGGGCCGATGCGCTTGCCCGGCACCAGGCGCGGCACGCCCACCTCCATCGGCAGCACGCGCGCGCCCGGCGCCAGGCCGAAGACGTCGTCGGTCGGCATCATGTAGAGCTTGTCGCCGTTGAAGCCGACCACCTCGGCCTCGACCGCGCCGCCGCCCGGCACCAGGATGCGGCAGCCCGAGCCGAGCGGCAGCTTGATGCCGGCGGCTTCCATGACCAGGCCGTTGATGCGGGTGAGGCGGCCGGAGACCTCGAGCGGGTTGCAGCCCTCGACCAGGCGGCGGCCGTCGCCGAGGAAGTCGCCCCACAGCGTCTGGTGGCGGTTCATGAGGCGGGCGGCTCCGCAGCGCTGCCGGTCGCGCGCGCGTCCGCGGCGGCAGCCGCACCCGCGCTGTCCGCGGCGACCGAAACGGTGGGGGGCGCATCGTCGACGGGGCTCGCAGGGCCGGTGTCGTCGCCAGCGGTCTCTTCGTTCATCACCTCCCAGCGCGCGCGCTCGTGGCCGATGGATTCGAGCACCCGCCGCCAGCGCGTTGCCAGCGTGGCGTCGACCTGCGCGCCCTGGCCGTCGATCAGGCATTCCCCGCGTGCGAGCCGCGCGTTCTCCTGCAGCCGATGGCCGGCATGCGCGAGCTGTTCGCCGAGCAGCTCGCGCACGAGGGCGAGATCGTCGGGGTGGAGCTGGATGTGGGCGTGGCCCTGCGGTAGCTGGAGCAGGGCGGCACGCACGGTCTCGAGGATGGACTCGGGATGTTGCGCGATGGTGAGCTTCACCATCCGGCGGGCCATCTCGATCGCCAGCGCCATCAACTGCTCGGCGATCTCGCCGTCGAGCTCGCGCAAGGCCTCGTCCATGCTGTCGGCGAGCCCGGCCAGGCGCGCGGCCTCGGCCTCGGCCCGGGCGCGACCCTCGGCGTAGCCCTCGGCGCGCCCGGCCTCGAGGCCTTCGGCGTGGCCGGCCGCGCGTCCTTCCTCGAAGCCGGCGCGGCGCATCTCGTCGTGCAATTGCTCGATCTCTTCCGCGGTGGGCAGGCGGAAGTCGGGCGGCAGCTCGGGGACCGGTTCGGGCGCGGGCGGAGGGGGGGCCGCCGGGCGGGCAGGTGCCGCTGCGATTTCGGATGTGGCCGGTGGCGGCGTTGCCTGCGCGAACTCGTCCGGCTCCGCAGGTGCGAACCCGCCCGTCCGCGCGGCTGGCTTGCGCCTGCCCTCGGCTTCGTCGAAATCCTCCGGCTCCCAGCGCCGGTAGGCGCCGACCGCCTGGTGACGCGAGATGCTCACCGGGCTTCCCTCCTGTCGCTACGCGCGCTCCTGCCTGCGGGAGGCGAGCGCTTGCCTTCCTGTGGTCGTGCGGGAGCGCTCATTCCGGCCTCCCTGCGCGGGTACCGAGGGGATCACACGAAGCCATCGTCCCCACCCTTGCCGCCGAGCATGACCTGGCCTTCCTCTGCCAGGCGGCGCACGGTCTTGAGGATTTCCTTCTGCTCGGCCTCGACCTCGGACAGCCGCACCGGGCCGCGCGCCTCGAGATCCTCGCGCAGCATCTCGGCCGCACGCGAGGACATGTTCTTGAAGACCTTCTCGCGCAACTCGGGTGGTGCGCCCTTCAGCGCGATGATCAGCGAGTCGGATTGCACCTCGCGCAGGATGGTCTGGATGCCGCGGTCGTCGATGTCGATCAGGTTCTCGAACACGAACATCTCGTCGAGGATCTTCTGCGCGAGTTCCGGATCGTATTCGCGCACATTGTCGATGACCGCAGTCTCGGCCGTCGAGCCGACGAAGTTGAGGATCTCGGCGGCGTGGCGCACCCCGCCCATCGCCGCCTTCTTGACCGTCGTGGCGCCCGACAGCATGCGGGTGAGGGCGTCGTTGAGCTCCTTCAGCGCGGTCGGCTGCACGCCGTCCAGGGTGGCGATGCGCAGCACCACGTCGTTGCGCAGGCGCTCGTCGAAGTTCTTGAGGATCTCGCCGGCCTGGTCGTACTCGAGGTGCACCAGGATGGTGGCGATGATCTGCGGGTGCTCGCCCTTGATCAGGTCGGCCGCGGTGGCCGCGTCCATCCACTTCAGGCTCTCGATGCCGGCGGTTTCCGAGCCGCTCAGCATGCGCGACAGCAACTGGTTGGCGCGGTCGTCGCCGAGCGCCTTGGTCAGCATCTCGCGCAGCTGGTCGTCGTCGGACTGGATCATCGTGCCCTTGCCGAAATGCTCGTTCACCTCGATCAGCACCGGCTCCACGGTCTCGCGCGACTGCGGCGTCATCGAGGCCATCTTCATCGTCAGCTTCTGCACCTCGCGCGGGCCGAGCTGGCGGAGCACCCCGGCGGCAGCGTCGGGGCCGAGCGTCATCAACAGCAGTGCGGCCTTCTCCAGGCCTTCTTCCGGCGTCGTCACTTGCGCGCCTCCTCGTTCAAGCCCATCCAGTCCTTGATCAGGTTCGCGACCATCTTCGGATCGTTGCGCGCCGCGGTGCGGGCACGCTCGAGCCGCTGCTCGAAGGTCTCCGTCTCCTCGCCCTCGCCAGCCTCGCCGGACAGGGTGACGCGCACGCCTTCCTCGCCCTCTTCGCCTTCCTCGCCTTCCTCGCCCGCGGCCTTCTTTTCTTCCTTGGACTTGGGCGGCACCACCGTGCGCAGCAGCGGGCGAATCACGCCGAAGTAGGCGAACAGGATCGCGACCAGCACCAGCAGCCAGTTGAGGCCTTCCTTGCCGAGCTCGATGATCTCCGGGTCCTTCCACGGCGGTACCGGGGCCTCGCTGCCGTCGTCGGCGAAGGCGCCGCTCGCCACGTTGATCGTGTCGCCGCGGTCGGCGTTGTAGCCTACCGCCTCGCGCACCAGGTTGGTGATGCGCGCGATCTCCTCGTCGGGCAGCGGCACGCTGGTGGGCGTGCCGTCGGGGCCGGGGATGCTGCGGTTGTTCACCACCACCGCGACCGACAGGCGCTTGATCTGGCCGACCGCCTGCTTGACGTGCTGGATGTTGCGGTCGAGCTCGTAGTTGAGCACCGCGCTGCGGTTGCCGCTCCCCAGGCCCTGCGCGCCCGCGCCGCCAGCGCCCACCTGCGGGTTGGTGATCGGTGCGGTGGCCGGAACCGGCGGCTGGTTGGTCAGCGCGCCCGGCACGCCCTGCGCGCCCGGCTGCGGGTTGAAGGCCTCGGTGGTCTGCTGGCTGCGGATCGCCTGGTCGGGCGTGGGGTTGGGCTTGTAGGTCTCGGCGGTCTGCTCGACCTGGTTGAAGTCCACATCGGCCGCGACCTGGGCGCCGTAGTTGCCCTTGCCCACCAGCGGCGCGAGGATCTTGTCGATGCGCTCGATGAAGCCCTGCTCGAGCAGGCGGACGTATTCGAGCTGGGTGGCGTTGAGCCCGGCGCGCAGCAGCGGGTCGGCCTGCTCGGTGAGCAGCTTGCCGTTCTGGTCGACGATCTTCACGCCCTCGGCGTGCATGCGCGGCACGCTCGACGACACCAGGTGCACGATGCCGGCGACCTGGTCGGGCGAGAGGATGCGGCCGCCGCGCAGGTTCACCATCACCGAGGCGGTGGGGCGCTGGTCGTCGCGCAGGAAGGCGGTCTGCTTGGGCATCGCCAGGTGCACCCGGGCGCTCGCCACTGCGTCGATCGCCTGCACGGTGCGGGTGAGCTCGCCTTCGAGCGCGCGCTGGTAGTTCACCTGCTCGTTGAACTGCGAGATGCCGAGCTTTTGCCCGTCCATCAGCTCGAAGCCGGCGAGGCTGCCCTTGGGCAGGCCGTCGGCCGCCAGGCTCAGGCGTGTCTCGTGCACCCGCGCCTGCGGCACCAGGATGGCGTGGCCGGTGGGCGACATGCGGTAGGGGATGTTGCGCTGCTGCAGTTCGGCGATGATCTGGCCTCCGTCGCGCTCGTCGAGGTTGGAGAACAGCACCGCGTATTCGGGCGCGCGGTTCCACAGCAGGGAACCGGCCACCAGCGCGATCGCCAGCGCGACCGCCACCGCGCCGGCGATCTTCTGGCGTTGGCTGAGCGCGGCGAGGTTCTGCAGCGCCTGCTGCATGCGCGACGCAGCCTGCGCGTCGGCGGGGGCGGCGCCCGGAGGCAGGTCGGCGGTGTTTTCTGCTGCGGCCATGATGGCGGTCCTGTTGCATACGCTTTGGCGGATGACGGCATTGTCCGCCCGCGCGTGCAAGTGCCATGGCGTGAAAAGCGGCATTTTTTGCCGCCTGTTTGCCGGCTACCATGGCGGCCTGTGCATTTAGAGTGCAACCCGTGAAAACGGATCCGGACCTTCCCATGCAGGCCGCAGTCGTCGCCCAGGATCAAGCAGGGACCATGCCCGCGGGGTTGGCGGTCGATGCCGGCGGGGCCGCTCCCGTGCTCGACGCCGCCCAGCTCGCCGAGGCCTTCGCGCTCTTCAGCCGTGCCTCCGAGGAGCTGTCCACCGCCTACGCCGCGCTGCAGGCCCAGGTCGGCCAGCTCAGCGAGCGCCTGTCGGTGCTGATGGGCGCGCTGCCCGCGGGGGTGCTGGTGGTCGATCGTGCCGGCAGCGTGGTGCAGGCCAACCGCGCCGCCGAAGGCTTGTTCGGCGGCGGGCTTGCGGGGATGGCGTGGGCGGCGCTCGCCGCGCGCCTGGAAGACAGCGGCACACCTGGCGAATTCGTGCTGCGCCGCGACCCCGCCACGGTCGACGGCGACCCGCGCCGGCTGGCGCTGTCCGAGTCCGAGCTCGACTCCGGCGCCGAGCGCATCCTGCTGGTGCACGACGTCACCGACACCCACCGCATGCGCCTCACCGCCGAGCGCAACGAGCGCCTCGCAGCCATGGGCGAGATGGTCGCCGGCCTCGCCCACCAGCTGCGCACGCCGCTCGCCGCCGCGCTGCTCTATACCGGCAACCTGCGCCAGCCCGAGCTCGACCCGGCGCAGCGCGCCATGGTGGCCGACCGCGCGCTCGAACGCCTGCGCTACCTCGAGCGCCTGATCCGCGACATGCTGCTGTTCGCCCGCGGCGACAGCGCCGGGCGCCAGCGCTTCGCGGTGTGCGAGCTGCTCGCCGAGCTCGCGCACACGCTCGAGCCGGTGGCGCGCGCGCGCCAGGTGGTGTTCACCGCGGACTGCGCCTGCGGCGAGGCCGAGCTGGTCGGCGACCGTAAGGCGCTCGGCGGCGCGCTCACCAACCTGCTCGAGAACGGCATCCAGGCCTGCGAGGCGGGCGGCACGCTGCGCTGCGAGGCGGTGCTGGTGGCCGCCGCCGACGCCGGCATCGGCGCGCCCGCGGTGCGCTTCACGGTGCGCGACAGCGGCCGGGGCATCGCCCCCGAGCTGCAGGAGCGCCTCTTCGAACCCTTCTTCACCACCCGCGCCGAAGGCACCGGGCTGGGCCTGGCGATCGCCCGCGGCGTCGCCCGCGCCCACGGCGGCGACATCACCCTGCGCTCCACGCCCGGGCAGGGCGCGGAGTTCACCCTGGTCGTGCCCGTGGCGGCGCCCAATGGCGCACAAGAGAACCCATGATCGAGACCCTCAACATCCTCGTCGTCGAGGACGATGCCGCGCTGCGCGAGGCCGTCTGCTTCACGCTGGAGCTGGCGCACCACCGCGTCACTGGCGTCGATGGCGGCCCGGCGGCGCTGGAAGCGATCGAGCGCGAGCACTTCAACCTGGTCGTCACCGACCTGCGCATGCAGCCCATGGACGGCCTGCAGGTGCTGCACGAGGTGCGCGCGCGCCGGCCGCAGACGCCGGTGCTGCTGATGACCGCCTACGGCGACGTCGACAAGGCGGTGGCGGCGATGCGCGGCGGCGCCTGCGACTTCCTGATGAAGCCCTTCGAGCCCGCGGTGCTGCTCGAGAGCGTGCGCCGCTACGCCGCGGTGCAGCCGGCGGGCGAGGACACCATCGCCGAGGACCCCCACACCCGCAACCTGCTCGCGCTCGCCGCGCGCGTGGCCGAATCCGACGCCACGGTGATGCTGTCGGGCGAGTCCGGCACCGGCAAGGAGGTCTTCGCGCGCTACCTCCACCAGCACTCGCCGCGCGCCAGGGGCCCCTTCATCGCGATCAATTGCGCGGCCATCCCCGAGAACCTGCTCGAGGCCACGCTCTTCGGCTACGAGAAGGGGGCCTTCACCGGCGCGCAGGCGGCCCAGCCGGGCAAGTTCGAGCAGGCCCAGGGCGGCACCATTCTGCTCGACGAGATTTCCGAGATGCCGCTCGGCCTGCAGGCCAAGCTCTTGCGCGTGCTGCAGGAGCGCGAGGTCGAGCGCGTCGGCGGCAAGAAGCCGGTGGCGCTGGATATCCGCGTGCTGGCCACCAGCAACCGCGACATGCTGAAAGAGGTCGCCGCCGGGCGTTTTCGCGAGGACCTGTATTACCGGCTCAACGTCTTCCCGATCGCCATCCCCGCGCTGCGCGAGCGCCCCGGCGACATCGTGCCGCTGGCGCGCCACTTCCTCGCCCGCCACGCCGCCCGCCAGCAGCGCCAGGTGCGCTTCTCGCCCGCCGCCGAGGCGCTGCTGCCGCAGTACGCCTGGCCGGGCAACGTGCGCGAGCTGGAGAACACCATGCATCGCGTGTTGATCCTGACCCCGGGCGACGAGGTCGCCGCGGAAACGATCCGCCTGTGCCTGCCGCAATGGAGGCCGGAGGCGGCAAATCCTGCCGGTGGGGCGGCAGGGATTGCCGGTCTTGCCGGGCAGCCGGGGGAAGCCGGGGCGGGTGCGGGCGGTCCGGCTCCCGAGCGCCCGACGAACATGAAGGACCTAGAGCGCGAGCACATCCTCGCCACGCTGCGCGAGTTCGGTGGCTCGCGCAAGAAGACCGTGGAAAAGCTCGGCATCTCCGAGCGCACCCTGCGCTACAAGCTGCAGCAATACCGCGACGAAGGGCACGACGTCTGAGCGGCTGAATTCGCGCCTTGCGGCGCTCCTACATGAAACAGCACGTGTCCCACCCCTGTAGGAGCGGCGTGAGCCGCGAACATGGCGCCTGGAACTCGCGACGTCGCCTGGAATCCGCGACAGCGCCCGGGAACCGCCGCATTCGCGCCTTGCGGCGCTCCTACATGAAACAGCACGTGTCCCACCCCTGTAGGAGCGGCGTGAGCCGCGAACATGGCGCCTGGAACTCGCGACGTCGCCTGGAATCCGCGACAGCGCTCGGGAACCGCCGCATTCGCGCCTTGCGGCGCTCCTACATGGGCCGGCGCGTCTCCGCGCATCCGGCCGCTTATACCGGCATGTTCATGATGTCCTGGTACGCGGTGACCAGGCGGTTGCGGACCTGGACCATCTGCTGGAAGGACATGCTGGCCTTTTGCAGGTTGACCATCACGTCCTGCAGATTGACGTTGGGGTCGCCGGCGGAGAAGTTCTGCGCCATCGCGCGCGCCTCGCCCTGGGCGGCGCTGACGTCCTTCAAGGCGGTGTTGAGCACGTCGGCGAAGTTCACGCCCCCCGCGGGCGCGTCGGCGGCGGGCGCGGCCTTGCCTTGTGCGGCCTGCGATACCGAGCGCAGCTCGCTCAGCATCTGGTCGATTCCACGGGTGTCCATAGCGTAGTCCCCCGGCTTCAGGGTGGTCGGTGACGTCAGTGTAGCAGAGCAAATCGCGTGCCAGCGCGGATTCCAAGCGTCGCATTCGCGCCTTGCGGCGCTCCTACAGGGCGTCCGGGGCGCGGTGTTTCCGTAGGAGCGGCGCCAGCCGCGAATGGGGCGGTGCCGCGGCGCCAGCGCGGATTCCGAGCGCCGTTTTCGCGCCTTGCGGCGCTCCTACAGGGCGTCCGACGCGTCGTGTTTCTGTAGGAGCGCCGCAAGGCGCGAATGCAACCTAAATTCCCCCGCGCGCCTTGGCGTTGAGCTCGCGCTCGGTCTTGAAGATGTAGCGCTGGATGCGGGTATCCGCCGTGCGCGGCAGCGCGGCGAAGCGCAGGCCGACGCGGAGCTGCTCGGTGCCGTTGCGTTGCGTCTGGCGGTTGATGTTGCGCACCTCGAGGTCGAGCTCGATAGGCTCGCCGTCAGGCAACGCGAGGCGGCAGCCCGGCAGGACTCCGCCGATCACGAACTCCGCCGTCCCCGCAGGCAGCAGCACCGCGATTCCGCCTGCTCCGATGTCGATCACGCGGGCGCTTGCCTCCACTGGCTTGCGACCGAGATCCTCGGCCTTGAGCAGGCAGCTCAGTTCATGCGTGAGCGGCACCTGGAGGCGGTAGAACTCCCGTCGCTGCAGGCGCAGCATTTCGGTGGGCAGAGGGGCGAAGAGGGCGGGGCGGCCCTTGTCCTGGCCTTCGCTCACGCCGCTCAGTGGAAACTGGATGCGGATGCCGTCGATCTGGGTCACGCAGGTCAGCCGGGGCGCGGCGAGCGCGCGGCGGTTGGCCTGGGGGTCCGGGCTGGCGTCGAGCATCACCCGTCGCCTGTCCTCATCCACCCGCAGCACCGCGGTCATGAAGGAATTGCCGCCACCGGTGTGGGCAGTGATCAGGCCGCGGTGGGTGATCAGATCCTGCAGCAGCTGAAGGATCTGGCGCGCACCACGCAGGGTGTATTTCTCGAGGTCGTCGCAGCGCCCGCCGTCGAACGGGGCAGGAGTGCCGGAGGCGGGGGGGCTGGGTTCGGCCATGCGGGGGGCTATCGTTTCTTGGGCAGGGGCGGGAGGCTGGTGGTGCGGGGCTGCGGGGCTCACAGCCGGCCGCGCTCGCGCGCGCTGCGGTTACGCTCGACGCGCAGGATGTAGCGCTGGATCGCGTCCTCGGCGCCGCGCGGCAGGTCGGCGAACTCGCAGCCGGCGCGCAGGACCTCGGCGCCGCTGCGGTTGGTGATGCGGAAGAGGTTGCGCACCACGAGGCGCGCCGCGATCGGTGCGGTGTCGGGCAGGCGCAGCAGGCTGCCGGGGAACTCGGTGCCCGCCTCGAAATGCACGCCCACCGGCGGCACCGCGATCGCCACGCCGCCGCCGCTGATGTCGAGGATGCGCAGCTCGGCCTCGCGCCGGCTGCCGTCGGTGCGGGGCAGGGCGATGGTGCAGCTGACCTCTTCCGCGATCGGCGTCTGCAGGCGGTAGAACTCGCGCCGCTGCAGGCGCAGCAGGGCGTCGGGCGGCGGTGCGCGAAATCCGGGGCTGCCGCCGTCCTCGACGAGGCGTTGGCCGCGCAGCAGGAACTGGATGCGCACCTTGTCGAGCTGGGTCACGCAATCGAGCGCGTCGGCGCGTTCCATGCGCTGGTTCTGCAGCGGGTCGGCGCTACCGTCGAGCAGCACGCTCACGCCGTCCTCGGCGACCTCGACCAGGGTGGACAGGACGGACTCTTTGCCCGGCGCCAGCCGCGCGCTCACCAACGCCCGCGCGCCCACCAGGTTGCGCAGGATCGCGACGATCTCGCGCGCGTCGCGCAGCACGTACTTCGCCTCGTCGTCGGCGTGGATGAGTTCGATTCGGGTGTCTTCGTGGTCGATCGTCATGCCTTGTGGCTCGTCGCTTGGGGCAGCGCAGGACTGCTGCACAAACACGTTTTCTTATATCACGAGACACGTCCCGGGCGCGCGGTGCGGCGTCCATGCAGGCGCGCCGGCAGGTGCGAAAACCGCGCGTGGAGTCCGCGACCGCGCTTCGGCACCGCCGTGTTCGCGCCTTGCGGCGCTCCTACGCCGATCCCGGAGGGCGTCACGGTTTCGTTCGCGCCTTGCGGCGCTCCTACGGTCGATCCTGGAGGGCGTCACGGTCTCGTTCGCGCCTTGCGGCGCTCCTACATTCCGTCCTGGAGGGCGTCGTGGTTCTGTTCGCTGCGTTCGACAACGGCGGCGTGTGGTGTTTCTTGTAGGAGCGCCGCAAGGCGCGAACGGCGGCGGTGCAGGATCATGACTCGGCTGCAGGCGGGCGTGGCCGCAGCGAATCGGGCAGGTCTTGCGGCACGGGCGGAGTGCCGGCGTCGGCGCCTTGTTCGAGGCGGTAGAGCCAGGCGAGCAGCTCGGCGACGGCGACGTAGAGCTGGGGCGGGATGCGGGCGTCGAGGTCGACCTGCATCAGCAGCGCGACGAGCTCGGGCGACTCATGCACGAAGACCCCGGCCTCGCGCGCGCGCTCGAGGATCTCGCGCGCCACCACGCCCTTGCCCTTGGCGACCACGCGCGGCGCGGCCTCGCCGGCGGTGTAGGCGAGGGCGACGGCCTCGTTGCGTAGCGGCGTGCGGGGGTCAGGCATGGGCATCGGCTCGGCGCTCGGCGGTGCGGGCATCGGCTCGGCGCTCGGCGGTATGGGCGACGGCTTGGCCGCGCGGCAGGGGGCGCTTGTCAGCCATCGCTCGCCACCTCCGCATTCGCCTGCGCCGCGCGCGGTTCGATCACCAGCCCCGTGAGCTTGAGGTTGGCGGCTTCGAGGGCAGAGGCGAGTGCGGCGGCTCCGCCGTCGAGGGTCTGCAGGGTGGCGGTGTCGTCGGCGACCAGGCGCAGGGCGACGCCGGCGGGGGTGAGGTGGAGGCGGGCCTCGACGCCGCCGAGGCGCGGCAGGGTGAGGCGCAGGGTGGTGTTCCAGGCGTTCTCGGCCTCTTCGCCGGCCTGTTCGCCTTCGTGCTGCGGGTCCTCGATCCACCACTCGAAGCGCTGCCCCGGCCAGGCCTGGCCCTGCCAGACGTATTGCTGGGTGGCGAGCGCGTCGAGCTGCTGGTGCACCACCGGCATCAGGCGTTCGGGGATGGCGGTGGGGCGGGGGGCAGCGGTCTCGTCGAGGGCGGCGCGGACGGTGGAGGAGGCGCTGCGGCTGGCGTCGGTGTCGGTGATGGCGCGGCTTGCGGTGGATTCAGCGGCGTCGACCGGGGTGCCGGGGCCCTGTCCTGCGGCCACGGAGGTCGAGGCCGCCGCGGCGCCGGCCATCGTGCCGATGCCCGTCGCGACGGAGCCGCCCGCAGCCGTGCCTGCCGCAGCACCCGCGTTCGCCCCCGCGCCGCCGCCCGCCGCATTCGCCCCGCCCGCCTGCCCTTGCGGCTCGCGCAGCAGCGCTGCGGTGTCGAGCTTGCCCAGTACCCACTGCACCTGGTGTGATTCGTAGAACAGCCCGCTCTGCCCGAGCGCCTGGCGCAGCACCGGAACGAGCTGGCTACCGGCGGTGGGCGGCGCGGAGAGCAGCGGGCGGTTGCCGGCAAGGCTTGCCGCCGAGGGCGCCGGCTGGCCGGTGAGCAGGAAGCTGATCAGCTTGCCGGTCTGGCTCAGCGCCGGCTGCGCCGAGGCGCCGGCGGTGCCGGCAGCCTCGCCGCCGACCACGCGCGCGAACACCGTGCGCGGGGTGAGCTGGGTGACCTCGAGCTCGAGCGTATCGCCCGACTTCGCCGAGCCGTCGAGCGCCAGCGTCATCTGCTGCCCGGCCACCACCGCGCGGAAGCTGCCGTCGGGCAGGGTGCGCTGCAGGGTGGCGAAGAAGCGCTGGCCGGGCACCAGCTCGGGCAGGCGCGACTGGATCTCGCGCGCGCGCTGCAGGCCGGGGACCGGCGGCTCGGTCTCGAAGAAGCTGGCTTCGGTCAGCGTGCGCAGGCGGGCGGCGAGGTCGGCGGGGATCATCGTGTGCGCTCCATCGGGCCCGGCCGGTCAGGGCGCGCCGGCCTCAGCGCGAGGACGCGCCGTAGGCGTCGCGCAGCGCGCGCTCCTGGCGACCGGCGGAGAGCAGCTTGCGCACGCTGGAGAGGAAGGGGTCGGTGTGGCTGCGGATCTCGGCATCGAGCGCGAGCAGGCGCTCGATGCCCTCGCGCAGCCTGGCGGCTTCGGCCGGCGGCAGCTTGGCCAGCGCGGCTGCGTCGTCCATTGCGCCCGACGCATCCCCTCGCGCCGCCTCGCGCAGCGCCGCCGCCTCGCGCTCGAGCGCCGACAGGCGCTCCCAGTCGTTCGCACGCGCGGCCTCGGCCATCGCTTCGTAGCGTTCGAGCAGGGCGGCGAGGGTAGGCAGGGTCAGCATGGCGGCAAAACACTCATCGAAAATGCTCGGCTCATCGGAAACCGCCCCCGTAGGAGCGCCGCGAGGCGCGAACGGGGCGTTGCAGAAGCGACGGCGCGAACTCCAGGCGCATCATTCGCGGCTTGCGCCGCTCCTACACGGCCCCGGACCGCGTCGGTCTCCGTAGGAGCGCCGCAAGGCGCGAACGCTCCGCGCACAGGCGCCAAAAACCGCGAAGGCGCCCCTACATGAAGCAAGAGGCAAGAAGCGGGCCGTGGCTCACGCCGCGCTCGGCTGCACCTGGCTGCGGATCTCCGCCCAGGCCTCGCGCAGCGTGGCCAGCAGGCCGCTGACCTCGTCGAGCGCCGGCTGGCTGTTGTGCAGGTTGGCATAGAGCAGGCGGTCGCTCATGTAGTCGTAGAGCGCGGCGAGTCGCTCGGCGAGCTCTCCACCGGCGTTCATGTCGAGGCTCACCTTGAGGCCGTTGATGATGATCTCGATCGCCTTGGAGATTGCCGTGCCCTTTGTGGGGATGTCCTTGTTGGCGATCGCGATGCCGGCGGTGCGCACCTGAAGCAGGGCGCCGTCGAACAACATCAGGATGAGCTTGTGCGGGTCGGCGGTGTTGACGCCGGTCTCGACGCTCACCTTGGCGTAGGCGTTGGCGCGGTTACCGAAACCTCCAAACATTGTTCTTTCTCTCCTGGAAACGCTCGTCCGAAGTCTGCGGCTCAGAGGTTCGCGAGTTGCTGGGTGAGGTAGGCGCTGGTCGTGCTCATGCTCGACATCGCGGCATCAAGTGCGGTGAACTGCGCGCTGTAGCGTGCCTGTACCTTCTCGAGTCGCAGTTCGAATGCTTCAATCCGGGAGTCGAATGACTTGATCGTGCGGTTGATGCCGTCGGTTCGTGACGACAACACGCCGTCCGTCCCAAGCATGTCCTTGATTCGGGTTTCCAAGGCCTTGGCGAAACCATCCACGGTTCCGTTGCCGGCAAAGAGTTCGCCGATCTTCTTTGTCGGGTCGGCGAGTGCGGAGGCCAGCTTGGTGCTGTCGACCGACATGCTGCCGTCCGTCCTGATGCTGATACCCGCATCGGACAGCATGGTTGCACCGCTCAGGCCCGAGATCGGATTCGCAAAGACGCCGCGAAGCTGGCTCTGGATCGACCGCACGCCGGTGTCTCCGTTCAAGGTGCCGGCCTTCTTCGTCTCGGCGTTGTAGCTGGTCTGACTGCGGATCAGCGAATTGAGATCGTTGTAGGCCTTGGCGAAATCGTCGATGGCTTTCTTGGCGGTTTCGTCGTTGCGGGCCACGGTCATCGTGGTTTCGCTCTCGGTCGGCTTGGCCAACGTCAGCGTCACGCCCTCGATCGCGTCGCTCACCGTATTGCTGGAACGGGTGATCGCCAGGCCGTCTATGCTCAGCATCGCGTCCTTGGCCTGCTGGACCGAGACCATGTCTCCAGCAGGTACCGCGGGGTCGAAGCTGAATTCGCTCAATCCGCCGAAGCCCTCGAGCTTGAAGGCGTTGGCTGCGCCGGTTTCCTTGCTGCTGATGACGAGCTGATTGACCGTGCCGTTATTGACGATTTGAGCACTGACCCCGGCATCGGCGGCGTTGATCGCATCGCGCAGGTCCTGCAGCGTACCTCCGGCCGCGAGGTTGACCGTCTTCGGTGTGCCTGTGCCGAGGGTAATGTCGATCGAGCCACCACCCGTGAGATCGGGTGCGGTCGTGGCGCTCGTGGCCGTGCGCTGCGCGCGGGCGAGCTGGCTGACTTCGATGTTGTAGCTGCCGGTCTGGGCCGAGGCCGTGGAGCTGACCGTGAACGCCTTGGTGTCGCCCGCGCTCGCCGTGGTGGCCGAGAAGGTGGTCGATTTGGTCAGTACCGTTGCGGCGTCCTGCAGCTTGGACATGGCGCTCTGCAGTTGCCCGAAGGCCGAGAGCTTGGATTGATAGCTCTTCTGCTGCTCCTGCAGGCGACTCAGCGGCTGGCGTTCGACCGCCATCAACTGGTTGAGGATGCTGCCGACGTCCAGGCCCGAGCCGACCCCTGCTGCGCTGATTGCCATGTTGCTAGCCTCCTGCTGCTCAGGCCTGCTGCTTGAGGAGCAGACCTTTCAGCTTATCGACCGCCTTCGAGATGGCGAGCACTTCTTCGGACGGGATCTGGCGGATGACTTCGTTGGTGTCGGTGTCCATGACCTTCACCACGGTCTTGCCCGAGTCCTTGTCGAGCGAGAACTGCAGGCTCTGCGCCATGGGCGCGACCGCCTTCTCGACCTCTTCCAGTGCCTTCTGCACTTCGCCGATGTCGGGCGTGCGCTGAGCCTGATCCTGTGGGTTCGTGTTCTGCTGGATGCTCTCGGCGCGCGTTTCCGCTGCGCGCGCGGCGCCGGCGGGCGCCTCGGCCTGGTTGCGTGCCGCCTGGGCATCGCGAACCGGGGCGGCGGTCATCGCCTGCATCGACATCGACGCGTTGTTGATGGGCTGGATTGACATGATGCGACCTCCTGATGGGCCAACGGCGCGGAGCGTATTCTACGCTCCGCGCCGATCGGTTCGTGACGCTTGCCGGGAATCAGCGGAGCAGGGACAGCACGTTCTGCGGCAGCGAGTTCGCCTGCGCCAGCATCGCGGTACCGGCCTGCTGCAGGATCTGGGTGCGCGACAGGTTCGCGGTTTCGGCGGCGAAGTCGGCGTCCATGATGCGGCCGCGGGCAGCAGCCTGGTTCTCGGAGGCGACCTGGAGGTTCGAGATCACGGACTCGAAACGCGTCTGTGCGGCACCGAAGGTAGCGCGTTGCTTGACCACTTCGGAAATCGCGAGGTCGATCGCTGCGATGGCCGAGACTGCTGCGTCAGCGTTTGTGCCACTGACCGCGATCGCGCTTGCACCAGACATTGCAGCGCTCTGGATGTTGGTCGCGGAGACCGCGGTCGCGGAGACGCCAATCGTTTCTCCGGTGTTCGCCCCAACCTGGAAGGTGAAGTTCGTGCCGGCAAGGACCGCCTGGTTGTTGAACTTCGTGTCCTTGGTCACACGAAGGATTTCATCCTGGAGTTGGCGGAACTCGAGTTGCAGGTTGTCACGGTCGCCGGAAGTGTTGGTGCCATTCGCCGACTGGACGGCGAGGTCGCGCATGCGCTGCAGGGAGTCGCCGATCTTGCCCAGCGCGCCTTCGGCCGTTTGAGAGAGCGAGATCGCGTCGCTGGAGTTGCGGATCGCGACGTTCATGCCGCGCACCTGGGAGTTCATGCGTTCGGCGATCGCGAGGCCGGCGGCGTCGTCCTTCGCGCTGTTTACGCGGAGGCCGGAGGAGAGGCGCTGCAGGGTCGTGCCCAGCGAGCTCTGGGAGGAGGTGAGGTTACGCTGCGCGTTGAGCGAGGCGACGTTGGTGTTGATCGTCTGGGTCATGATTTTTCTCCTGGTATATCAGGTTGGTCATTCACCCGCAGGATGCGTCGGTTGCCTCGTCGGGTGCGGAGCGTTTGTTGTGCTCTTGGATGCTGTTACGGCAACAGGGGGAGGCTTCTTGAGCGCTTTTTCGAGCTTCTGTTTGTAGCGCGCGGGGGCTGTCGATCGTCTTCCGCGCGCAGGATCGGCACCTTGCCGAACCTGCGCGCCATAAGAGTGTGCGCAGCGGTTCAGGGACCGTAGGCCTCCAGCCAGTCGGTCGCGTGATCCTCCAGGATGAAGTTGGCGAGGACCCATTCCTGAAGTGCCTTGCCGGCAGCCCGCATGGCAACGGGTTCGGCCAGGTGTTCGCGGATTGCGGAAATCCACCTCTGGGGCTCGTTCGGCAGGCGGGTCACCGGTGCGTCTTGATACGGGAAGATGTCGGTGCAGATTACCGGCCAACCCATGAAGCCATACTCGAGCAGTCGCAGGTTGCTCTTCGCCTCGTTGAATGCGTTCAGCTCGAGTGGTGCGATCGCAAGATCGAGATCGAGCTTCGCGAGCGCCGCGGGATAGGCCTCGAAATCGCGAACGAAGTCATGGAATTCCCGCACGAAGGGGCGGAGCGGGTCGGGGCACATTCCCATGAAAATCCAGTCCACTTCCTCCGCAAGCGCCTCGACGACGGGATAGATCAACTCCAGATCTCCGAGGTGCTGCTGGGCGCCCGCCCATCCCACCCTTGGCTTGCGTCTCGGGAGCGCCGGCGGCCGAGCGCCATCCCAGATCGCACTCTCGATGCAGTTGGGCATGATGCGGATGTCGTCGATCATGCTCGAGCAGAAGTCTGCCAGCGGCTGCGTGCTGACGACCAGTCTGTCGGCCATTCCCAGCGTCCGGCGAAGACGGGGGCGAGCGTCCTTGAACTGGAACTTGTGGAACGAGTTCTTCTTCGGCACTGCCGTGAACAAGTCGTCGATGGTGATGATCCGACGTATCCCCGGCAGGAGCTGGATCAGACTCTGCAGTGTGTTCGTTTGATGGTCGTCGACCGGTTGATGGAAAATGATCGAGTCGGGTGCCGCCCGGGCGATCTCGATGGGAGAAAGGATCCGGACGCTCAGATGTGCGGGAGGCTCGCAGATTGCGGTCTGCGCCAGCCCGGCACGCGCGATGATGCGCAAGGGAGCGCGAAGGCGGTACTCGCCAGCGCCACCGCTCAACGGGATACCCATGATCCGCGAACGGTCGTGGAAGTTGGTGTCCCAGACGATCGGTGCGATGTGATCTGGCTTGAATGGCTCGATGAGACTGAGGTTTCTATTGTACCCGGGGTCGCTGGCGAGCGCGGGGAGCCATCTTTGCAGAATGCCTTCACGTTCGGCCTTGCTTGCAATCACGTCTTCGAGCGCACTGACCGTGTCCTTCCGGCGCTCGTGCGTCGATACCCCCCCATAGTGCACAAGCATCGAGTAGGGCGTCCAGATGATCTTGAACCCTTGTTCCGAGACCCGAAGGCAGAGATCAAGTGCCCCGTTGAACAGCGGGAAATCGGTCTCGTCGAAGCCGCCGAAATCGTCGAAAACGGATGCGCGAATGAGAAGTGCGGAGCCGCTGACCGCTCCCACGTTCTGATCACAGACTGCACGACCCATGTACCCGGGCTCAGTCAATTCCATTTCGCAATTCCAAGGGGTCGCCGCGAGGCCGTTTAACCCAAGGATCCAGCCGCCATCCTGAATCTTCGCGGTCTCAGCGAAAGCAAGGCGTGGTCCGACAATACCGACCTCCGGGCGCTGCGCGATGCCCAGCATCCTGCCCAGCCACTCCTTTTGAACAACGTGAATATCGTTGTCCAGGAACAGCAGATATTTTCCACTGGCTGCTCCCGCGCCGATATTCGCTCCCGCAGACCAGTTGAACTTGCCCTTTCTTTCAACGACCGTCATGCGGCCTTGCCAGCGCGGATCGCTCGGCAGAGCCTTCAACCATTCAAGCGCATCGGGGTCGCTGGTTTCGTTGTCGACGATCACGAGCTCGTAGTTGGTGTATTGCGTGAGCTCATGCATGCTTTCGAGCAGGGGGCGCAAATACTCTTCGCGATCCCTCGTCTGGATGACGATGCTGACCAAAGGATTTTCGGGCCAGTCGTAATCGATACGGCGGGTACCGTAGACGATCCCGTCGCTTGGCTTCGCGGCGAGCCCCTGGCGCTCCAGGTGATCGATCACGGCCGCCTTCTCTGCCTCGGGAGCGAGTGTCCGCATTGAGCCCCGGGGTAGATGAACGAGCATCTGGCTTATGTGACCGATAGCCCGTGGCCCCACGTGGTCCAGAATGCGGAGACTCAGGTCGTAAACTTCGGCGCCGCGGTGTTTTCCGTAGCGCCCGGCCACAAGAAAGACCTCCTTGCTGACCAGTGCGAAGGCGCCGAAATAACTTTGTGCCCTGAGTAGGTCTAGATCGAAGTCCGGCTTGAACAGCGGCTGGTGCAGGCTCCCGTCCGCCTCGCGCGTGTCTTCGTCACAATAGATGAGATGCCACATCGGCCGGGCATTGATGTAATCGGCAAATACTTGCAGAGCCTGGGGCTCCAGGCTCAGGCCCGGATCGATCCGCGCAAGCCAGGAGCCGGGCGAGGCAACGGCAACCTCATCGATTACGTAATCGATATGAGCGGGGTCCTGCAGGGAAAGCCACTGCAGGTTCGCCGCCTCATCCAGGCCTTCGGGTTTGGGCAGGTCGGTCACTACCGTGAGCAACCAGTCAGGGTAGAGCTGGGTGGCGAGACTGTCGAGCGTGTCGGCGAGCAAAGGCTCTTCGCCGCCATGGAGGCTCATCAGCAGGTGAATGCCCGGACGTTTCGTCCATTTGAGCATCATGCGTTCGGCGAGGATCTCCGCATCGATCTCTGCGAATGCGGTGCGGGCCCGCCAATGCGAATAATTGACCTCGAAGGCGTTGTCCTTGGCAGGTCCCTTATTGGTCCGGGGACAGCTTTCAGCGACTTCTTGGGTCTTCTCCAGTAGGCGTTCCAATTCTTTCCAGTATGCCGCTTCGAGACGCTTGTACTTTTGGGTGAGAGAGGGCAGAAGGCGACGAGCTTCGGCAAGTGTTCTTGCATCGTCGGAGGTGACCAGTGCGTCGGATAGGCCGAGGCTGTCTGCGAAAGGCTTGGTCAGGTCGGCATAGGGGCTAGGAAGCTGCACGACTGGACATCCGCAAAGGCGAGCCTCCATCGAGATGGACGTGTTCTCGAAACAATAGACGTGGGTACTCTGCCGAAAAAGTGCAGCGAGTTCCTCATGGCTGCTTGGGAAGTCCTTGGTGATTACCGTGCATCGGTCAGCTAATTCGGGAAAGGCCTGGGCTCCATCGACGTAGCGGCCAAAGTAGATGCACGCACCTTGTCGATCGTCGTCGTGAGGGTTATCCAGATTGTTGAAAATAGAGGTATCCACTGCTGGCATGTGCAACACGCCTTCGTGATGTGGAACGGCGTCTGCTACCTCGGCATTATGGAGCCAGTAAAGGTCATCCGGGCTGTAGTTCGGCCTTTCACCCAGCAACCCAGGTCGGTTCAGGATGTAGCGAACCACTACGTTGCAGTCCAAGGGGTTGGAGCCGATGATTTCCGGGTAAATGGCGATGGGATTGAGGCCGGCCTCGAGATGCTCGTTCTGGATATCCTGCGTCAGTTGCGGGGTGTTGAGCGCATGGCTGCGGAGGGGCGTGCGAATATAGGCCTCGGCGCCCAACTGGTTGAGGCTGGCGCAGAGCTGATGCATGACGCGGATGCCGGACGACTTGCGGTCATAGCTGGGGGAAACGATGTAGTACGGGTGGCGCCGTTTGGCGTATAGCCCCGGAATGTGCCGGACGGTGGGCATGAGTGATGTCTCGCTGTGTGCGCTATGGTGGAGCCGGTTTCAATCGCCCTCGAGTACAGTCAAGCCGCAGCTCCAGTATTCGGCAGCCAAACCAAGGTGAGCGCGCCGATTGAAGGTGAGGTTGAAACCGTAGGCTTCGAAGTGATAGGCGATGGCTGGCCGCTCGGAGGCGAGAGCACCGAGCCAGAGCAGCGGTGGGTAGGAGTCGGTGCGCAGCAGCAGTCCGGGGGCACTGATCAAGGCCGCACAGGTATCCACCCCTCCTGCCAGCAGGAACTGATCGGGCAGGGCTGTGACCTGTTCGAGGGCTGCTGGCAGGGAGTATTCGGAAAGGGCGGGAAAGTAGATCCCGACCAGCTCGGTCTCTCTCATAGCGGCGACCAAACGTGCATGCCGAGATTCCGGCTGGATCTCCGTGCGCCCTTCCAACTCACCATGGTGGTGATTGGCGAAGCGGTAGTCCGGGTAGGTGTTCTCAAAGGCTTCACGGACAGCGGGAAGGAATCGTTGATCCAGACTTCGTCCCATGTCATCGATGACGAGGCGCGGCAGGACGAAGGGTACCGCTACACCGCGGGCAATTGCCGCCGTTCGTGGATCGGATTCCAGGCGGCTCAGAATGCTCGCCGCACGAGCCTCGAAGGTGGCGGCGTCCATCGTTGTTCCGGCTCCGAGGCAGGAAAGTAGCCGGGCGTGGCTGGCGACGTAGTCGATTTTCGGCTGCAGCAGTGTGAAGTAGCGGCGGCTGCGTGGAAGGGCCGGGGACTGGACCGCGCCCGGCAGGCAGCGCCCAAAGTCGTCGAAGAGGGGCATGTCGGATACTGCGGCCATGGTCTAGTCGTCCAGCAGAGAGTCGTTGTCGGAGAAGCCCTGGCCCCACGGCAGGGGCAAATGGGTCACCCCCTTCGTTTTTTCCGTGTGAATCCGGATGAATTTGGGGTCCTCCCCGATCAGGCAGTCTGGACGATGTGGGCCAAGCCAGGGATTTCGCATGCCACGGGCCAGTACTTCCTTGAGGGGTGTCTCACGCAGATTACCCAAGGAGAAGTCGATATACGGGCAGGGTGTGACCTCCGCTGTCGAGGTTACCGTGATGATGCCTTTAACGGTGATGCAGCCCTTGTATGAACCATACGAGGGCGTCATATGCGTGAAAACGGGGTAATCCTTTTCGAGCTCGCGCACGATGTCCGCGTCTTCCTTGGTGATGACGAACTCGGGATGCTCGGTGCAGGAGCCTGTGGGCTTGGCGTAGGACACGTAGAGACCGATTCCTTTGCGCTTGGCGAACTCGCACATGGAGCGGAACTCCTCGGTCCTGCCGCGCCCACGGACCAGAACGGTGGATAGAATCAGGTTCAGGCCCGCCTCGAGCGAGGCATCTATGGCGCGCATGACTCGCTTGTAGGAGCCGGGCTTGTTGCGGAAGGTGTCGTGCTCTGCCTCGATCATGCTGTCCAGGGACAGCTGCACCTTCTCCACACCGATGGATTTCAAGTGGCGGGCGCGCTCGAGGTCGAGGAACCACCCATTGGTGTCGGTGATGATGTAATGGCGGTCCGGATCGATGGCGGCCACGACTTCATCGAAGTCCTTCATCACCAGGGGTTCCCCGCCGGTGATCACGAAGCGCGCCAAGCCCAGCTCGTCGGCTTCCCGAGACAGGCGGCGGATGTCTTCCAGATCGATCTTGCGACGCTCGTCCTTGATCTTGAAGACTTTCTCGATGTGCCGGTCCATGTAGTATTCGGCAGAGCAGTGTGTGCACTGGAAGTTGCAGAGGTAGCTCTTCTCGAGCCGGATGATGGGGCTGATCTCTCCCCGTTCCTCCATCGCCGCGATGTTGCGGAGTTTTTCGGCGATGTAGGGCTTTCGAGTGGCGAGGTCATTGCGCTTGGCGGCCTCGCTGGTCGTGAGCCCGCTGGGCTCGGCTTTGGGAATGGTCATGATGGCACTCGTAGGTTTCAAAGGCGAGCCAACTGCTGGATCAGCGAGTCGTGCTTGCCTTCGCAAGTGAAGAGGAAGTTGGTAGCCACGGTGTCGTCGGTGATCTCCATGCAGGGGCGGAGGCCCGATGATTCGATGGCCCAAGCCTGGTAGCCGAGATCCTGCATGATCTCGAGCACCTCGTTTGGGTGGTAACCGAAGTTGGCGCTCCACTTGCGGAGCAGTTCGAGGAATACGACTGGTTGGCATTCCTGCAGGGTGGCCAAGGCTCCCTTGACCACCGAGAGCTCTCCGCCTTCCACATCGCACTTGATGAGATCAGGGCGGATACGTTGGCGGCTGCAGTACAGATCGAGAGTGGTGCACCGGATTTCTTCCGGTTGCACACCGGTGAAGCCCCGGTTGTCACGCACAGAGCTGGCGCCGGTTTCGGCGGGGTGGAAATACAGGGTGTCGGTACCCTCTTGGTCCTGCAGGGCCAACTGCTCAGTGACCACGCCGGTGATACCGTTCAGGGCCAGGTTGACCAACAGGCGGGCATGGATGCGCGCCGCGGGTTCGAAGGCGTAGATCCGGGCTTCGCCGGCCACGCGTGCGAAGTGCAGGCTGTACCAGCCCACATTGGCGCCGATGTCGAGGATAACCTGCGATTGGTGGGCGGCGGCGAGCAAAGCCCTGCGTTCCAACCGCTCGGCATCTCCGAAGGCCAGGATCCCAGTGACGAGAGAGTTGGCTTCCTCCGGGTAAAACATCAACTCTAGGTCGTGGTCGACAGTCCGGATGCGCAGCCCATCAGTGCCCACGATGATTTCACGGATCTGGGTACCCTCCAGGGCGTCCTGGAAGTCGACGAGGGACTGCGTAAGGGCATACACGGCACCGAGGAAGTAGGGCTTTGGCAGGGTGCCGGCCTGATAGGCATTCCTGAGCTGAATGATGTTGGTCACTGCGGGCGACTCCCGAGGGGCTGTTCGGCGGGGTGAGGTGCACCGTCCCGGTGACCTGGAAAGCCGGTGCTGCTGACGATTTCCGTCATCGATGCGCTGGCAACCCAGCCTGCTTGCGAGATGAACGCGAAGCGGTGTGGAGTGTGCTCATGCGGTTGTCGAAACATGGACCATTCGATCTGATGTTGTTGGCAATAGCGGCAAAAAAGACGCTCTCTTGAGAGGAGTCGCGGTGGGCTTACCGCAGGGTTTGCGCATTGTAGGCCGTCTGTTCTCGGGTAGGATCTCGCCCCGTTTCCCGGCGACCTGGGCAGGGTCATGGTATCGTCGCAACCGTTGCATGCAGGGTCTTGGCCGGGATCCGCGACGTGCCTCGTCCGTTGCCGATTGTGCTGTCACTCCATCATGTTCGACCCTTCCCATCCGGTTGTTCGCGAAGACATCCACACCATCCTTGCCGAGCGCTTGCCTTGGGAACGCTTGGCAGGGCGTCATGTGTTCGTGACCGGCGCCAGCGGCATGTTGGGGGGATACCTGACGCTGAGCCTCGCCGCTTTGCATCGGAGGCTCGATGACCCGCCCAGGCTAAGCCTGCTGGCCAGAGACGCGGCGCGCCTGCGAGCGCGCCTGGGTGCGGTCCTCGATCCGGCCCGCTGCGAGATCCTCGAAGGTGACTTGAATGCGCTGCCCATGCCGCGCTTCGGCGCGCCTGACGTAGTGATCCACGCCGCGAGTCCCGCGTCACCACGCAATTACGCAACCGATCCGGTGGGCGTGATCCGGGCCAACGCGATGGGCACCCTGGCCTTGCTGGATCGATTTGGGCGAGATCGTCCCATTGCCTTCCTGATGCTGGGCTCTGCCGTGTACGGTTCCACCGAGAATGAGGGGGCGGTGCACGAGGAGAGCTTCGGTGCCGTCCCCACGCTCGATCCCCGCAACTGTTACATCGAGAGCAAGCGAATGGCGGAGACTCTGCTGGCGTGCTGGAGGGTCCAATACGGCCTCGAGTTCGGGATCGGGCGGATCTTCCATACGTTTGGGCCGGGTTTGAATCTGGCAGATGGACGCATTTTCTCGGATGTGTTGAAGGCTGCACGAGATCGTCAGCCTATCGTCTTGACGAGCGATGGCAGTGCATTGCGCGCCTTCTGCTATCTTGCCGACACCGTATCGGGGCTTCTCCACATCCTGCTGAAGGGGGACGGAGCGAGCGCCTACAACGTGGGGAATGCCACAAACGAGTTGTCGATCCGTGATTTCGCCACCCTGGCGTCACGGCTGATCGACCCACCACTCGCCCTGGCCTTCGGCGAGGCCGATACCCAGGCCTACTTGCCTGCCAAGACGTCCCGTGGCTTGCCCGACACTCGTCGGCTGCAGGCTCTGGGCTGGCAGCCCCGCACGAGCGTGGAGGATGCGTTGGCCCGTAGCTATCGGAGTCTGCTCCCGAGAGAGCTTGTCGATGATGATTCAAGCAGGGTTTAGGCTGGGCAGGAAGCTTCCAAGAAGCGGTTGTAGATCCGGTGCTGCAGGATCAGATCGTGGGGCGCTCCGATGTGCCACTGCCAGTCGCCAGCGCGGGGCGCGTCAGGTTTGAAGCGCCCTGCCTCGTCGAGAGTGATTCGTAGGGTGCACGCATAAAGCAGCGAAATGAAATGGCCGCGGATGTCCCTGGTTGGATGGGTGATTTCCGCCATGTGAATCGGCACGGGCTCGAAGTCAACTTCCACGCCCAGTTCGCTCAATGCAACTGCGGCAATGCGACTGCCAATACTCTCCTTGAAGCGGATGATCCCGCCTGGGAGATGCCAACCAGGGCCGTAGAAACGATCGTGTCGCCAGGTCAGGAGGTTTCGACCGGCGGAGTCCTTGATCAGCAGATCAACGTTGATCATGGGGGTAAGGCTGCTGACCAGCAGGAACAGGTCCTCGGGCAGGCCCCGGCTGGCCGAGTCGAGGGATTCGCGGATCGTCGTGATGGCGCCCTGGAGGGCTTCGGGGGAGATGGCTGGGTGACTCATGGGGTGAGATCTCGTGCCACCGCGCAGAGGCCGGAGTCCCGCAATACCGCCACTTTGAAGCGGGAGCCGAAGCGCTTGGCGATGAGGTTGGCAACTTCTTCCGAGTAGCTGGCGGCGAGCACGATCACCGCGTCCACCTCGCCTTCGTCGAGACGCTCTGGCGCCACGATGGGCAGGTGAGTGGCGGGCGTGAATCGCCCCTGCTTGAAGGGAGCGGAGTCGAGCACGTAGCGGATTCGCGGAGCAATGCCCAGCAGGCTGATCAGGGCCAAGGCCTGGTGGCCTGCGCCCCAGATCGCGACGCGCCCCGTGTCGAAGCGGTCCAGGAACGCGTTAAAGGAGGCTTGGATGTCGGCCTGGGCATTTTGCAGTGCGGAAAGGTCGAGCGGAGTGCGCTTTCTCACCGTGGCGGAAAGAACGTAGCCATGCCATTCCGAGCTGCATTCGAGGACCTCGAGGCCATTCCCTTCCAACAAGTGCTTCAGGCTCTGCCGGGTGAAATAGTAGAGGTGGTCGGGAACGAACTCTGCGAATAGACGCATGCGCAGGATCATGTCGAAATCGGGGACTTCGACCAAACCGATGGCGCCCGGCTCGAGGTTGGCGACGATGCCACGAAGGGTGAGGTGGGCGGCGGGGATGTGCTCGAGGAAGTTGAGGATCGCGAAACCGTCGAAGGGACCGTCGGCGAGCCGAGTGTCCGGGCCGTCGATGAAACCTTCGGTTACCCGCAGCCCTGCCTCGCGGCAGGCGGCCACCGAGGCGGGCAGGTGTTCGATGCCGGTGGCGTCGGCGCCGGCATCGCGCAGCAGGCTGAGGTATTCGCCGCGGCCGCAGCCCACTTCGAGCACCTTGCGGCCGGTGAGGTCGTGCTGGCCCAGCCAGCGGCCAAACTGGTCGAGCCGGTAGGCGCGCATCTCGGCCGAGATGCCGGCGGCGCGGATCACGTCGCGCCAGTAGGGCACGGGCTCGGTGGCGAGCTGGACCGTGCCGCAGCCGCTGCACTGGTGGAGCGCCAGCGTGACGCCCCGATCCGCGGCAAGCTGATCGGCGGTTGGCAGCCCCTGGGCAGCCGCCGGCATCTCGTGCTGGACGAGCAGGGGCTGCGCGAAGAGGGCTTGGCCGCACAGGCGGCAGAGGACGGGCATTGTCAGGTAGGCCGAGGGGCGTCGAGCGAAGCGGGCAGTAGCGGCACGATCATCTCGGCCTTGAGGGTTTCGAGGGGCAGCAGGGGGCTCATGTCCTCCAGTGGCATCGACACGATAGAACCGTCGGCGCGGGGGATGGCGGCGCACTTGGGCTGCAGGGTCTCGTCGGGCACCAGTTGCACATCGATCAGGCAGGGGCGTGGCAGTTGCTGGGCGCGTACGAGGGCATCGGCCAGGCTCGCGCAGTCGTCGATGCGCATGAAGGGCATGCCATACACTGCGGCGAGTTTTTCGAGATCGGGCATGAAGAGTCCCGAGGCCGGCCCACTGCCCACGTAGCGCCCGTTGAAGTAGTTACGCTGGGTGTTGCGGATGGAGGCGTAGCCGCCGTTGTTCATGATGAACAGGCAGATGGGCAGCTGGAGCCCGGCGAGGGTGGCGAGCTCCTGCAGGTTGAGCTGCAGGCTGCCGTCGGATTCCACGGCCAGCATGGGCTGGCGGTCGTTGCCGAGGCAGGCGCCGATGGCTGCCGGCAGGCCGTAGCCCATCGCACCGAGGCCTGAGGTCAGGAAGGTGCGCTGGCCCGGCTTATTGCGAAAGCCCGCGTAGAAGAACTCCACCGCGAGACCGGAGCTGCCGGTGGCGATGAGGGCATCGGCCGGAGCAGCATCGGAAAGCGCTTCGACGAAGTGGGCGTGGCCGATGGGGCCGGAATCGGGAAAGACACGGCCTTCGTTCTGGGTGTAGCGGGCCTTCCAGCTCGCGCAGCGGGCGCGCCAGTCGGTGGTGTCGCCGGGCGTGGCGTCGGCCAGCAGGCTGCGGATGAAGTCACCGGCGTCCATCGCCAGGGGCTGGTCGATGGCCATGTCGGCCTTGTCTGCAAGCTCGCTGGCGTCTACGTCGACCACCACCTTGCGCGCGGCGCGGGCGAAACCCTTGGGGTTGTAGGCGGTGACGATCATGTCGAGACGGGCGCCGATGGCGATCAGCAGGTCGCAGTTCTGCACCGCAAAGTTGGCAGCCCGGGCGGCGACCACGCCGGGGCGACCGATATTGAGCGGGTGGTCGTAGGGCAGCAGGTCCAGTGCGTTCCAGGTGAGTACGGCGGGCACCTGCAGGCGGCCGAGGAGCTGGCGGAAGGCGTCGGCGGCACCGGCGAGGCGCACGCCGTGGCCGGCGAGGATGAGCGGCCGCTTCGCCTCGGCGAGCATCGCCAGCACGGGGGCGAGGTCGGGTGCGGGCGCGGCGTCGGCGGCGGGGGGCGTCCAGCCGGGCAGGGTGTTCGGGTCAATCGGGGCGGCCTGCACGTCGAGGGGCACGTCGATCCACACCGGGCCGGGACGACCGGACTTCATCCGGTGCAGGGCTTGTTCGAGGTGGATGCGGACCCTCTGCGGGTCATCGAGCGTGACGGCGTACTTGGTGATCGGGCTGACGATGGGGACGATGTCCACTTCCTGCACGCCGCCCTGGCGGATCGGGCGGCCGAGGAGTCGGTCGGGGCGCTTGGCCTGCCCGGACAGCACCAGCATCGGCACCGAGTCGATCCATGCGCCGGCCACCGGGGTGATGGCGTTGGTGGCGCCGGGGCCGGTGGTGACCATCGCGACGCCGAAGCCCGGGTTGCCGGCGTTGCCGGTGCGGCCGGCCGCCTCGGCGGCGATGGCAGCGGCCTGCTCATGGTGGCAGGGTACTGCGGCCACGCGAGATTCGCAGGCGAGAGCGTCGTTGAGATACATCGCGCCGCCGCCCGGTAGCATGAAGATGTGGCGGATGCCCTCGTCGGCAAGGCGGGAGAGCAGCCAGTCGGCAACGCGGATCGTCATCGGGTTCACATCCAGTAGGTTAGCCAGGTCTTGCGGCCGGGGTTGGCCGCGATCGCCGGGTCGGTGTAGTAGGAGTCGTGCTTGTCGTGGGTAGAGGAGATCTCCTCGAACACCACGCCGTCGGTGGTCTTGAAGGTGTGCTTCACACCGCGGGCGACGGTGATGACGTCGCCGGCCTTCGCCTCGCGTTTCTCGCCGTCGAGCCACAGGGTGAGTTGGCCGTAAAGGACGACGAAGGTTTCTTCCTTCTTCTGATGGTACTGCTCGGGGTGGGTCTGGCCGGGGAGCATCACCAGCAGCTTCTTGCAGTATTCGCGATTGACGACGGTGACCATCGTCAGGCCGAATTCGTGGAAGCGCTCGAGCCCGTAGTGGTGCGAGATCTCCAGGTCGGACTTGCCCGGTACCACCACGTTGCCGGTCTTGAGCAGCGCCTTCACGGCAGTGACGATCTCCAGCACCTGGCCGCGCAATTGGGTCTCGCTCAACTGGACATGGCGCACCGGCTGGCCGGCGGGGATGGCCTCGCGGGCGACGAAGCGGGCGTACTTGGACCACTCGTTGGCGGTGACTTGTCCGTCGACGGGCGGAAAGGCGAATTCGACCATGTCATTGCCGAGCTCGGTGCCAGCCGGGATGTCGCGGGTGGTGAACACGCCTCGACGCAGCGACTGCAGGCTTGCCCGCTCGGCTGCCGAGGGCTGGTAGCGCACGCTGCTGCCGCAGATGGCCTGAGCCCGGCGGCAGGCGCCGAGCCAGGCGCGAATCTGTTCGGGGTTGGCGGAGTAGGCGTTGGCGGCGTATCGGTCGGTGGGGAGCACCACGTGCTTTTCGAAAACGCTGGCGCCCTTGGCGAGGGCCAGGCCCACGGCGAAAGTGTTGTCGGGCGATTCGTGGGTGGAATAGCCGACCCGCACATCGGGATAGCGGTTGCGCAGCAGCTCGATCTGGTTGACCTGCAGGGCGTGGTCGGGCGTCGGATATTCGGCGACGCAGTGCATCAAGGTGAGGTCCTTGCCCCGGTGCAGGAAGAAGCTCGTCACGTTGTCGATCTCGTCGAGCGTGGCACCTGCAGTGGAGGCGATCACCGGCTTGTCGGCCTGGGCAATGCGTTCGAGCAGCGGCCAGTCGGTGAACGAGCAGCTGGCGATCTTGATGGTGTGGATGCCGTGTTCCTCGATGCGGGCCACCGAGGCCTCATCGAAGGGCGTGCATACGGTGATGAAGTCTTGGGTCTCCATCTCGGCCACCAAGGCGCGGAAGGCGTCGTCGGAGAGCCGGGTTTCCTCGAAGCGCTTGACATACTTGATGTCGTCACGGCCGCGGGCGGATGCGTGGATGAAGGAGTCCAGGTCGCGGTACTGGAGCTTGAAGGCGAAGTCGAAGTCGTCTTCGAAGCCGCAGCAAGCCTCGCGGATCGCTCGGATGGTGGCGATGCCGTGGGGTAGGTCGCCCATGTGGTTGTTGGCCATTTCGAAGACCATCAGGGGCTTGGTCATAGGTCGACTCCGAGGAAGGTGCGGATGTGGCTGGCAGCGTAGTCGAGCTGGGCGTCGGTGAGGCCCGGCCACACGCCGATCCAGAAGGTGTCGCGCATGACGCAGTCGGCGACGGGCAGTTCGCCGACGACCCGGTAGTCGCGGCCGGCCATCGAGGGTTGGCGGACGAGGTTTCCTGCAAACAGCAGTCGCGTGCCGATCTTGTGCTGATCCAGGTATTCGAGCAGATCCACCCGGTTGATGCCGGCTTCCTTTCGCAGGGTCACCGGAAATCCGAACCAGGATGGATCACTCCCGGGGCTGGCCTCCGGCAGGATCAGGAACTCCCGAGCGTCCGCCAACGCGGCGCTCAGATACGCGAAATTGCGCTTGCGTGCCTCGATGAATCCTTCCAGACGGTCTAGCTGGGCCAGTCCGCAGGCGGCCTGCATGTCGGTGATCTTGAGGTTGTAGCCGACATGACTGTACGTGTACTTGTGATCGTAGCCGCTCGGCAGGCTGCCAAGCTGCCAGCCGAAGCGCTTGCCGCAGGTGTTGTCGCAGCCGGGCTTGCACCAGCAGTCGCGACCCCAGTCGCGGAAGGATTCGGCGATCTGGCGCAGCTGCGGGTCGTTGGTGAGCACCGCGCCGCCCTCGCCCATGGTGATGTGGTGCGCCGGGTAGAAGGAGAGGGTGGCGAGATGTCCGAAAGTGCCGACCTTGCGGCCCTTCCAGGTGGAGCCGAGGGCGTCGCAGCAGTCCTCGATCAGCCACAGTCCGTGCCGCTCTGCAAAAGCGCAGACGGCGTCGAGATCGAAGGGATTGCCCAGCGTATGGGCGATCATGATGGCCTTGGTTCGCGGTGACAGGGCCGCCTCGAGCATCGTGACGTCGATGTTGTAGGTCGGCAGGCTGACATCGACGAACACGGGCACGGCGCCGTTCTGCAGGATCGGATTCACCGTAGTGGGAAAGCCCGCCGCCACCGTGATCACCTCGTCTCCGGGGCGGATTGCCCGATCGCCGAGCGTGGGCGAGGTGAGGGCTGAGAATGCCACCAGGTTGGCCGAGGATCCGGAATTTACGGTGAGGGCGAAGCGCGTGCCGACGAAGCTTGCCAGGCGTTTCTCGAAGGCGTCGTTGAAGCGACCGGTGGTCAGCCAGGCGTCGAGCGCGGCGTCGATCATCGCGTCCTTCTCGGCGTCGCCGACGACCTTGCCCGATGCGGGGACGGGGTCGATGCCCGCGCGCCAGGCCTGCGCGGCGTTTGTCGGGCGGGCCGGGCGGACGATGACCTCGAGTGGTTGACCGGCCAGATCGGGCAGGTCGAGCAGCAGCTTGCCGTCGGCGTCGGGGGCGAGGGTCTTGCGGATCAGGCTCATGGATTGGCTGCGAATGCGGAGATTTCGTCGAGAGTGTGCCGATGCATATCGGCTCCGGCACGCCAGGCTTGATACCAGGCCAGGCTGTGGGCGACCGCATCCTCGGCTTGCCATCTCGGCTGCCAGCCGAGCCGGACGCGGGCCTTGGTGCAGTCCAGCTTGAGGATGTGCGCTTCATGGATCCGCGGCTCGTCGGATGCCCGCCACGCGGCATTGCCGCCCCAGCCAGCGGCCAGCGTGTCCACGATCCAGGCGACCGTCCGCGCATCGGCCTCGTCAGGGCCGAAGTTCCAGCCCTCGGCAAAGGCTTCGCCATATTCGAAGAGGCGCTGCGCCAGCAACAGGTAGCCCGCCAGGGGCTCGAGCACATGCTGCCAGGGGCGTATCGCGTCGGGATTGCGCAGTACGACCGCCTCCTCGCGCGCAAAGGCCGCCAGGACGTCGGGCACCAGACGGCTGGGGGTCCAGTCTCCGCCGCCGATCACGTTGCCCGCCCGCGCGCTGGCGAGCGCCACGCCGCGGGCGGCAAGGAAGGATCTGCGGTACGACGCGACGACCAGCTCGGTGCAGCCCTTGCTGGCCGAATACGGGTCGTGCCCGCCCATCGGATCGGTTTCTCGGTAGCCCCAGAGTTGCTCCCGGTTTTCGTAGCACTTGTCGCTGCTGACCACTACGACGGCTTTCAAGCCGGGCTGATGCCGGCAGGCCTCGAGCAGATTCACCGTGCCCATGACGTTGGTCGAGAAGGTCTCGACGGGTTCGGCGTACGAGTAGGGCACGAGCGGCTGTGCGGCGAGATGAAGCACGATCTCCGGCCTTGCTGCGGCGAGGGTCTGTCTCAGCTTCTCATGGTCGCGCACATCGCCGAGCACCGAGCGCATGCCGCGCGCGACGTCCGCGACATGGAACAAGGCCGGCGCGGTGGCGGGTGGCAAGGCGAATCCGCAAACATCCGCCGCCATGCTTTGCAGCCACAGGCTGAGCCAACCGCCCTTGAAGCCGGTATGTCCCGTGACGAGGACGCGGCGTCCCCGCCAGAACGCGGGGCTCACCAGGTTTTCCATGGCGCCTCGCCGGTCTGCCAAAGATCCTCGAGCATGATCTTGTCGCGCAAGTTGTCCATCGGTCGCCAGAAGCCGGTATGGCGGTAGGCGGCAAGTTGCTGGTCGGCGATCAGCTTCTTGAGCACGGATCCTTCGAAGACCGTCTGGTCGCCCTCGGCGATGTAGTCGAGCACCTTTGGTGAGAGGACGAAGTACCCGCCATTGATGAAGCCTCCGTCGCCCAGGGGTTTTTCGACGAAGGCGTCGACGTCGTCACCTTTCAGCTCCAGCGCGCCGAAGCGGCCCGGTGGCTGTACGGCCGCGACCGTGGCCAGTTTGCCGTGGGCCTTGTGGAAATCGATCTCCGCGCTGAGATCGATGTCTGCCACGCCGTCGCCATACGTGAAACAGAACGCCTCTTCGTCTCGCAGGTACTTTGCGACGCGGGCCAGGCGTCCGCCCGTCTGCGTGTTCTCGCCGGTGTCGACCAGGGTCACGCGCCAAGGCTCGGCATGGCGCTCGTGAATCTCCATGCTGTTGTCGGACATGTCGAAGGTCACATCCGACATGTGGAGGAAGTAATTGGCGAAGTATTCTTTGATGACGTAGCCCATGTAGCCGCAGCAGATCACGAAGTCATGGATTCCGTGGCTGGAATAGGACTTCATGATGTGCCAGAGGATCGGACGGCCACCGATGTTGACCATCGGTTTGGGGCGGTTGACGGTTTCTTCGCTGATTCGGGTGCCCAAACCACCCGCGAGGATCACGGCTTTCATCGGATGTTCTTCGTTTTGGATCCGGTCGCATGATACCGCTGGAGTCGTTAACGATCCCGCCGAATAGAGCCGGGCTGTACCGTTTGTTCTGGCGAAGGGCTGCGGGTAGCAGGGGTGTAGTCCAAGCCGGCAGCGTCGTGCGGACGTGCGCCGGGCAGTTCGGTCGAGCTACGCCGCGCACTCCACCCCGGACTCGAAGTACACGTCCGCGATCGGCAGCGCCAGCTCCACGCTGGCCAGTTCGATCATATCGCCGGGTTCGAAGGTGATGATGTCCCAGCCGATGTCGCCGCGGCGGCGGTGGAGCTCGACGCGGCATGCGTCCTGGCTGACCAGGGCGTATTCCTTCAGGCCGGGCAGGGTGCGGTAGGCGCGCAGCTTTTCGCGGCGGTCGATGCCTTCGGTGGAGGGGGAGAGCACCTCGACGATCAGCACCGGGCTGTCGACGACCTGCACCTGCGCGTCGAGCTCGAGCAGGCGCGGCTCGCAGGTGACCATCACGTCGGGGTAGAAGTAGCTGCGCTCCTTCTTCAGGTAGAGCTTGACCCCTTCCATGAGCGCGCGGCAGGGCGTGCCGCGCAGGTGGGTGCGCAGGGCGGTTGCGATGTTGAGCGCGATGATGTTGTGGCGAATGCTGGCGCCCGTCATCGCGAAGACTTCGCCGGCGATGTACTCGTGGCGGACCGGTGAGCGCGCCTCGAGCGCGAGGTACTCGGCTTCGTCGAGGGGCTTGTAGGTTTGCACGTGCATGGTGGGTTCCTCTTCGTCGGCGGGCCTCGGGGGTATCAGGGGCGTGGGGGGTGAGCGCGCTCCGGCTCAATCGGCGTTGCGGAACACCTTCTGCCAGGGGATCGAGACCTCGAGGCTCTCCAGCACCAGGGCCTGCTCGGGCGCGATGTCCTGCAGTTCCCAGCGCTCGTCCTGGCTGCGGCGGTAGTGCTCGATGCGGCGCAGGTCGGGGTCGACGAGGACGAAGTCGCGCAGCGAGGGGATGCGGCGATAGGCGGCGAACTTTTCGCCGCGGTCGTAGGCGGCGGTGGCGGGCGAGAGCACCTCGACGATCAGCGTGGGTGCGCGCATGAACTGGTCGGCGCGGTGGTCGGCGGGGTCGCAGGTGACGAGGACGTCGGGATAGAAGTAGGCCTCGTCCGCGGCAACCTGGACCTTCATGTCGGCGATGTAGGCGCGGCAGGGGCTGCCTTCGAGGGCCTCGTCGAGGGCAGCGGCGATATTGAGCGAGATCGTCACGTGCCGGCGGCTGGCGCCGCCCATGGCGAAGGTCTCGCCGTGGTCGTACTCGTGCTTGTCGGGCTGCCCGGCTTCCCAGCGCAGGTAGTCTTCTGCGGTGAAGGGGGCGGTGGGCTGGGGCAGGGCCATGATGTCCTCGTCCGGGCGGTGAGCTCTCGCGGGATTATAGTCCGGCGCATCGGCCCGACGTCCGGGCCCGTCAGCACGCGGCCGGGGCCGCCCTTCCGTCATCCGCGGATTCGAGCGCACGCACGAGGACCTGCACGGCCCGATGGGTGGGCAGTTCGCTGCCCGTCCGTGCGGCCATGCGCAGCAGCGCACCGGTGATCGCGTCGATCTCGGTGCGCCGGCCGGCGAGCAGGTCCTGCAGCATGCTTGCGCGGTTGGCGGCGGTGGCGCGGGCCACTGCGTGCACGCGTGCGAGGGCTGCGGCCTCGTCGAGCTCGAGTCCGTGCGCTCGCAACACCGGCAGGGCCTCGCGCACCAGGGTGTCGAGCAGGACGCGGTGCGGCGGTTCGAGCAGGGTGCCGTTGGGCACGCGGAAGAGCGCGGCGAGCGGGTTGATTGCGACATTGACCAGCAGCTTGGCGAGCCGGGCAGCCGCGATGTCGGGTTCGACGCGCGCGCGCAGGCCCGCGCGGCCGAGTAGTTCGGCGACCGCCTCGAAGCCTGGCGGCACCAGGGTCTCGCCCGCGCCCGAGGGGTAGATGCGGTCGGCGCCGTCTCCGCGCTCGCGGTAGGCGCCCTCGGTGGTGATGCCCTGCTCGACCCGAGGCGCCGCGCAGTGCGCGCGCAGCAGCTCGCCGGTCAGCCCGTTCTGCAGCGAGAGCACGCCCAGCGGGTGCATGCGTTCAGCGGTGGCCGCGGCGGCGGCGGTGTCGCCCGCCTTCACCAGCACGATCACCCAATCCGCCTCCGGGGCCTCTTCCGCGGCGAAGGCGTTCGGATGGAAGCCCTGTCCGCCGACCTCGACGCCCGCGTTCAGGCGCGCGGCTCCGGCGGCATCGCGCGCGATCAGCGCGACCGGCACGATGCCACCGAGGCGGGCGGCGAAGTGCAGGCCGAGGGCGCCGGGACCGAGGATCGCGAGCGGGAAGCGCTCCATTTCCGCGCCTGCGCCGGTGCCCGCCCGGGTCGCAGGGCGTTTCGGCGCGGACGGGGCGGTCCGGGAGGAGGGAGGCGGTTTCATCGAAGTGGAGATCCTTTGAGGGGGCTTGCGGGCCGAACGGGCATCGGTCGCGAGTCGCCGACCGCTGCTCCAGCGGTGCCGTTCCGAAGCAAAGCGGGCAGGGATTGTGGAGCATCCGGAGCGGGTCGTGCACCTGCGGTGCGCACGAATGTCCGGATTGGGCCGCCTTTTCGGGGGGTGGCACAGCGCTTGCGCAACCCGCCCACGATCCGGCCGCCAAGCGGGCGGATCGAAGGCATCCACACCATTCGAGGGGACATCCATGCAAAGCAAGCTTTCCAGCCACCGCAACACCCGACCCTCCACCTTCGCCCTGCTGCCGGCGGCGGTGGGCGCCGCGCTGCTTGCGCTCGCCGCAACGCCGGCGCAGGCGATCAGTTTTTCGCAGGGCGACGCCACGCTCGACATCAACGGCACGGTCAACGGCTTCTACTCCCATCGCACCGAGGAGCGTGGGAGCGTCAAGACCACCGACTCCGCACTCACCAACGGCCTGCTGCCGGGCTGGATCAACTTCGTATTCACCACCAAGGTCGAGGGCCTGGATATCAAGGCCCACGTCGGCTTCGCCCCCGGCATCAACGACAAGTCGGACGTTGTGGGCCTGCCCAGCGATCCGAGCTGTGGCGGCTCGACCGGCTGCGACAGCCCCTTCACCCAGATCGACACCCGCAACCTGTATTTCCAGTTCGGCAACACCGAATGGGGCACGGTCAAGTTCGGGCGCGACATCGGTCTGTTCGGGCAGAAGATCATCCTGTCCGACATGACCTTGCTCGGGCTCGGCGGCAACAGCTACGCGTCGACCCCCTTCAACACCACCTTCGGCATGATCGGCCACGGCTACATGTACACCGGCTTCCAGCCGCAGATCACCTACACCACGCCGGCCGTCGGCGGCTTCTCGGCCTCGGCGGGGATCTTCGACCCCAACAAGTTCGCCGGCGACGAGACCAAGGACCCCGGCTTCCAGGCGATGGCGAACTACGACTGGAAGGCCGGCACGGCCAAGGGCTCGGTGTGGGCGGGTGCGGTCCACCAGCGCACCAGCGGCGCGGGCAGCTTCAACGCCAACGGCTTCGAGCTCGGTGCGAAAGTCGGCATCGGCGCCTTCGAGGCCGTCGCCTACGGCTTCGACGCCAGCGGGCTGGGCCTGTCGACGGTCGGTGCGCTGTACCTGTCGCCCTTCGGCAAGACCGACGGCAAGGGCTACTTCGTGCAGGGCACCTACACCGTGGGCAAGACCAAGTTCGGAATCAACTTCGGCGAGAACCGCGACAGCGGCGGCGCGCTGGCCGACACCAACAAGTTCCGCTCCGCCACCGTCGGCGTGTATCACAGCCTCAACAAGTACATCACCCTGGTGGGCGAATACAACCAGGAGAGGGGCGATGGCGACGACTTGTTCGCGGGTGACCTGAAGACCCGGACCATCTCGCTGGGCGGCATCATCATGTTCTGACGCGCGCAACTTTCCCAGCCTGCGGGGCAGGGCGACGAAGGTCGCGCTGCCTCGCTTCATTTCGGCGCGTGCTCCATGACAGCACGGGTATGGAGCAGCTGGAGCAAGTGGAGCAAGTGGAGCACTTCGAGCGCTGCTCCAGAACCCGCCACGGAGCGCTCCCATTGCTGCATGGATACGGCAAGTATTTGATAAATAAGGGATGGATTGCGCTGGCACGAAGGATGCTCAATCAACGTGTGGCGAAACCGCCCGCAACCGAAACCACACGAGGAGACGACACCATGCTGTACGCACTGCCCGGCCAGGCCGAAGCCAAGGTTCAGTTCAAGACCCGCTACGACAACTTCATCGGTGGCAAGTGGGTGGCCCCGGTCAAGGGCCAGTATTTCGATGTGGTGACCCCGATCACCGGCCAGAAGTACACCCAGGCCGCGCGTTCCACCGCCGAGGACATCGAGCTCGCCCTCGACGCCGCGCACGCCGCCTTCCCCAAGTGGGGCAAGGCCGACGCCACCACCCGTTCGAACGTCCTGCTCAAGATCGCCGACCGCCTCGAGGCCAACCTCGAACTGCTCGCCTACGCCGAGACCGTCGATAACGGCAAGCCGATCCGCGAGACGCTCAACGCCGACATCCCGCTCGCCGTCGACCACTTCCGCTACTTCGCCGGCTGCCTGCGTTCGCAGGAAGGCGGCATCTCGGAGATCGACGAGAACACCATGGCCTATCACATCCACGAGCCGCTGGGCGTGGTCGGCCAGATCATCCCGTGGAACTTCCCCATCCTGATGGCGGCGTGGAAGCTGGCGCCGGCGCTGGGTGCGGGCAACTGCGTGGTGCTCAAGCCCGCCGAGTCGACCCCGATCTCGATCCTGGTGCTGATGGAGCTGATCGCCGACCTGCTGCCGCCGGGCGTGCTCAACATCGTCAATGGCTACGGCCGCGAGGCCGGCATGCCGCTCGCCACCAGCAAGCGCATCGCCAAGATCGCCTTCACCGGCTCGACCTCCACCGGCCGCGTGATCGCCCAGGCCGCCGCCAACAACCTGATCCCGGCCACGCTCGAGCTGGGCGGCAAGTCGCCCAACGTCTTCTTCGCCGACGTCATGGACAAGGACGACGCCTTCCTCGACAAGGCGATCGAGGGCCTGGTGCTGTTCGCCTTCAACCAGGGCGAGGTGTGCACCTGCCCGAGCCGTGCGCTGATCCAGGAATCGATCTACGACCGCTTCATCGAGCGCGCGGTGAAGCGCGTCGCCGCGATCAAGCAGGGCAGCCCGCTCGACACCGACACCATGATGGGTGCGCAGGCCTCCGCCGAGCAGATGAGCAAGATCCAGTCGTATCTGCAGCTCGGCAAGGAAGAGGGCGCCCAGGTGCTGATCGGCGGCGCGCGCGCCCAGCTCGACGGCGACCTGGCCGACGGCTATTACATACAGCCGACGCTGTTCAAGGGCCACAACAAGATGCGCATCTTCCAGGAGGAGATCTTCGGGCCGGTGCTCGCGGTGACCACCTTCAAGGACGAGGCCGAGGCCCTGTCGATCGCCAACGACACCCTGTACGGCCTGGGCGCCGGCGTGTGGAGCCGTAACGGCAACGTCGCCTACCGCATGGGCCGCGCCATCCAGGCCGGCCGCGTGTGGACCAACTGCTACCACGCCTACCCGGCGCACGCGGCCTTCGGCGGCTACAAGGAGTCGGGCATCGGCCGCGAGACGCACAAGGTCATGCTCGACCACTACCAGCAGACCAAGAACCTGCTGGTGAGCTACAGCGAGAACAAGCTCGGCTTCTTCTGATCAAGGCGTTCTCCCTCCCTCGCCCGCGTTGCGGGCGACCTTGCCGGGGGCGGGCGACCGCCCCCGTTTTTCATCCTGGAGGTGCATGACATGGTCGAACGCGTTACTGCCACCGCCGCGACGCTCGAGCTGATCGAGCAGCTCAAGGCCGAGCATGGCCCGGACCTGATCTTCCACCAGTCCGGCGGCTGCTGCGACAACAGCGCCGCCAACTGCTACCTGCCGACCGACCTCACCATCGGCCCCTATGACGTGCATCTGGGCGAGATCGGCGGCGTGCCCTTCTACATCAGCGCCTCGCAGTACGAATACTGGAAGCACACCCAGCTCATCATCGACGTGGTCGAGGGGCACGGCGGCACCTTCTCGCTGGAAGGCGGCACGGGCAAGGCCTTCCATACCCGCTCGCGGCTCTACGACGACGCCGAGATGGCGGCGGTCGAGGCGGAGGATCGCGCCCTCGGGCGCTGAGACCCTGCGGCCGTCGACCTTTCCTCCACGGCTCCACGCTTCCTGGGCCGGACTTACGGCATGATGCTTGCTTCAGTCGTTTGACGAGACGGCCGCGATCCGACCCCCGGAGCGGCCGGGACGACAACGGAAGAGCCCGGGCGCGGCGTGCCGAACGCCGATGCACCGCGGCCGCAGGTGGAGAGGAGACGATGGTCGATAACACGACGCGTGCCGCGCAGGCGGCGGTGGTCGAGTCGCTGCGCAGGCAGTTTTCCGCATCCGGTCAGGTGCCCGACGCGGGCCTGCCCGTTCCGGTGATGCGCTCGTGGGCGCGCTGCCAGCGCCTGGGGCTGGAGATGGGCGAGCGTGTGCGCCCGCCCAGCACCACGCGCGGCGACCTGATGGTGGCGCGTGAGCGCAGCGCGGCCTTGCTCGAGCACGCCAGTGGCGTCATGGAGCACCTGCACGAACAGATCCGCGCCTCGGGCAGCATGGTGCTGCTCGCCGACGCGAGCGGCATGATCCTGCACGGCATCGGCGATCCCGCCTTCGTCGACCGCGCCAGCCGCGTCGTGCTGCAGGCCGGCGCGAACTGGAGCGAATGCGAGCGCGGCACCAACGCGATCGGCGCTTCCCTGATCGAGCGCGCGCCGGTCGAGGTGCTCGGTGCCGAGCACTACCTCGACTGCAACGGCGTGCTCACCTGCAGCGCGGCGCCGATCTTCGACTGGCGCGGCGAACTGCTCGGCGCGCTCGACATCTCGGGCGACCACCGCAGCCACCAGCCCCATACCCTCGGGCTCGCGCGCATGGGGGTGCGCCTGGTCGAGCGCCGCTTGTTCGAGAGCGAACATGCGCGCCACGCGCTGCTCTCCTTCCACCCGCGCCCCGAGGGCGTCGGCGGCTTGCAGGAAGGCCTGCTGGCGATCGATCCGGACGGCGAGATCGTCGCCGCCGACCGCCAGGCGCGTGCGCTGCTGGGCGTCGAGGAGCGTCGGCTCGCGGGCCTGGGTGCGTTCTCCAACCTGTTCCGTGGCGGCTTCGGCACTCTGATCGGACGCGCGGCGCGCGATCCGGCGGCCCTGATCGAACTCGAGCTGCGCTCCGGCGCATGCATCCACGCGCGCGTCCGCGTCAGCCCCGCCTGGCAGGTCGGCGTGCAGGGAATGCCGGCCGCCACGGCCCGCGTGGCCGCCGCGCCCGACCCTTCGCGCTCGGCGCGCGGCCGCGTCACGCTCGCTGCCTTGTCCACCGGTGATGCCGCGCTACAGTTCGCGCTCGATCGCTGCGCGCGTATCGTCGGGCGCAACATCCCGATCCTGATCCAGGGCGAGTCCGGCTCGGGCAAGGAGCTCCTCGCGCGTGCCTGCCACAACAGCGGGCCACGCGCCGACGGTCCCTTCATCGCGGTCAACTGCGCGGCCATCCCCGAGAACCTGATCGAGTCCGAGCTCTTCGGCTACGTCGGCGGCGCCTTCACCGGCGCGCGCAAGGAGGGGGCGGTCGGCCGCATCCAGCAGGCCCATGGCGGCACGCTCTTCCTCGACGAGATCGGCGACATGCCGCTGGCGATGCAGGCGCGCCTGCTGCGCGTGCTGCAGGAGCGCTGCGTGCAGCCGGTCGGTTCGGGTACTGCGGTGCCGGTCGACATCGCCCTGCTTTGCGCCACCCACCGCCTGCTCGGCGAGCAGGTCAAGGCCGGGCGCTTCCGCGAGGATCTGTATTACCGGGTCAATGGCCTCAGCGTTCAGTTGCCTCCGCTGCGTGCGCGCAGCGACCTGCAGCGCATCGTGCGCCGCCTGCTCGACGGCAGCGGCCATCATCCCGAGCCGGCACGGATCGGCGTGCCGCCGGAGACGATGGCGATCCTCGAGTCCTATTCCTGGCCGGGCAATATCCGCCAGCTGCAGAACGTGCTCGAGGTCGCGCTCGCGCTGCTCGACGAGGACGAGACGAGCATCCTGCCGATCCACCTGCCCGAGGAAGTGCTGCAGGCGGCCAGCGCGGCGTCGCCGCTTTACCCATCACCGCGAACCGATCCCGAGCCGCGTCCCGCACGACTTGCCGACGATCCCGAGCTGCTTCCGCTGCAACGCGCCCGCGCGCTCGACGACGACGCCATCCGCGCCGCAATCGCGCGCTTCGACGGCAACCTCTCCGCCGCCGCCCGCCACCTGGGCGTCGCGCGCAACACGCTCTATCGACGGATGGGACGCCCGTTCTGAGGCGCCCGCCAGCCCGCTACCCGCGTCGCCGCTCCCCGTTCGCACCGTTCGCCCCGTTCGCCCCGTTCGCGGCTTGCGCCGCTCCTGCATCGGTCCCGGCCGCGGTGGTTTCTGTAGGAGCGGCGCAAGCCGCGAACGTCGCCGTCGTGCATTCAACGCGTGTGCCTTCTTCCGCAGCCGTAATCGCGGCTTGCGCCGCTCCTACATGGGCCCCAGCTGCGGTGGTTTCTG